>VOFI01003062.1_pt1 | contig 36834 bp, 65 predicted proteins | sample 5384131 | NCBI WGS metagenome assembly VOFI01 (sample SAMN12384728, study PRJNA508395) | human gut metagenome | isolation source: healthy gut H | host: Homo sapiens | reverse complement strand
ACTAGCTAGTATTTTTACGACTAAAAAAAATAGTAGAAATGCCGATAAAATAAGGATTCCTGCAAATTTGTGGGAATCCTATTTTCTTTTTATACGCTTTGTATATTTAAATTATTTTGTGTATATTTTTCTCACTCAGCTTTTTATCAATAATTAGGGATATAAAAGTCGGTAAAACCCTTGATTATTATACCGTTGACAAGTTTTTCAAAAACCTGTATGATAGAAAAAAAGTTTATTAAAAAGGGGACGTATTTTGAAAAATATACTATTTCACGTAAACAAACTTTAACTTTAGCTTCCGTTGTTTTAGGAACGGTCTTCACAGGAACGACTATTGCTTCTGCTGATGACGTTGCACCTGCAACAACCCAAGCTGCTCCTGCAGCTACTACAGCAAAGAAAATCACCTATCACGGTCGCAACAGAAGAAATCAACGCCAAAGCCAATACACCAGTTGTTCCTGCTGATAAAGCAAAAACTGGAGATATTATCGCTGTGGACGTTAAAAAAACTGGCCCATCTGCTAAAACAGACGGCGCAGACACAACCACTACTTCAACAGCAACTATCAAAACCACTAGCTTAGCCGATCAAAACACACCTGTTGGCACTTCAAAACCAGTCTCTTCAACTAAGACAGCTACATCCACAAAAGAAACAGCTGACTACACTGAGACAACTACAGAAACAGTCAATAAAACAACTGTAGTCGAAGTGACAAAAGAAGCAGATGTGGTCAATAAAAAGAAGTTCAAGGAACATCCGACATCGTCTTTGTCATTGATAAATCAACTTCGATGGATTCACATATCAATGATACAATGAAGAACGTTGAGACCTTTGTTCGTAATTTATCTGCAAAAAATATCCAAGCACGCTTGGGATTGGTTGCATTTGAACGATCAGATCGTATACAGTACTTTGATTTTAACGGATCAAAATTCACAACGGATCCAGAAAGTTTTATTTCTGCTCTGAAAACTATCAAAACCTATGGTGGTTATGAAAACACCACTGTTCCATTGCGCCACATCGCTACTTCAGAGGACTACAACTGGGGCACCGGAACAAACAATCATCGATTTGCATTCGTCATTACAGACGAGCCAATCGATATGAATACTCCATATAGGAATCCTCTCCCATCAAAAGAAGAAACTCTTCAATCATTGAAGGCGCCGAATATTTCCTTAACAGTTGTAGGACGCACAGTAGACCAGTCTGACTTTGCTCCATTGGTCAATGGGACAAATGGTCTCTACCTAGATATCCGCAAAAATTTTGGTGACTTGTTGAACGTTCAATTTGCCAATAAAGTCGTTGAAACCGTTCAAAAGGTCGTGTCTTCAAGGTACAAACAGACAAATATGAGTTGATTTCAAAAACTCACCGCGTGGCGAAAAGCAAAACCACAAACGCCTAGCATCCAAACACCTGCAACACCGACTCCTACTCCTCAAAAACCGGCTGTTGTAACCCCTGTGAAACCGGCTGTATTCACACCAGCTAAAACGAGCCTGCCAAAACAGCAGTCTATATCGCACCTGCAGCTCTTCCTCAAAAAGAAGCAAGTCTTCCAAATACAGGAAGCAAGACCTCAATTGCCTTGACAACTCTTGGCCTTGGTCTTCTTAGCATGGGTGCCGCCTTCGGCCTCTCTCGTAAAACAAAAAAAAGACTAAAGCGAAAAGCCTAATTAGTTGATGAACTGCACCTCAAAAGTTAGACAGAAAAAAATTCTAATTTTTGGGGTGTTTTATTATGAGATTTAGTTATAAAGATCAAATCCCAATCTATGAACTAAAAAAGCAATCAAAAAATATGGGGTAAACCTTTCAAATCTTAGATCCTTCATCTGATTGAATTCTATTCTCAACTAAGTGTTGTTCTTGAATTTGGGCTTCCATGTAAACGCTCTATCTCCAACTCTAGATGTGCTATAATCTAGTTAATAGTAACAAGGAGGTTCTCCTATGAATTCCTATAAAATCAGCTTATTCCGACTTGGTATGCTCTTACCAGCGTATTTAATTTTTAATTATGTTTATTCTATCATTTATAACTCTGCAGGATTTGCTTTTACCATTTTGTGGCCGATATATTACTTATCCTTTGTGATGATTCTGCTAGGAAATATTTTTATCTTTAGAGATCTCTCAAAATAAAATCATCCGTCGAAGATAATGCGTTTATTCAAAAGACTTCTACTGTACAGTTAGTTCTAGCTACAATTGGATTTTTTATGCAAATAATAGGTTTTCCCCTTAATTACATCGAAAACTATTCCCTACTAGCTAGCGCCAGTATTGTCTACTCTATTATCCTCATTATCGGAATTTATCAGAAAGTCATACTTGAGCAAGATAAAAAGATGTTTCATCTATACTTGGTTTTGTCTTTGGAATTACAGTTCTTTTCTCTCTAACCTAGTACTACTCACCACTCCTTCTCCAATAGCCAAATACTCTACTTCTTCATTCAGACAAGAATTTCAATCGCTTGGGCTAAAGGGTAAAGTTGAGTTAATTGACCAACACAGAGAGATCGAAGCCTTTTAATGGAACAGTATACAAGTTAACATATACTGAACATTTATCTGACGGAACTATTTTAAAAGAAGATACTACCGCAAAAATTCATAAAATAAGCGGAGAACATTTATCAAATTTCTTTCTTCTTTCAGGAACAGATCTTGAAACACTTCTTAATGATAAAGAAAAGGCACTGTTTCACACTGTCAAACAAGATGAATTCAGTTTCTTACTAGATGTATACAAAGACAGGCCGAATTTCCAACAAGAAGAAGAGCGTATCAAAAATGCTACTGCTGAAAAAATAGATAAACTCTTTACGACACCAATAACTTCTAGTTTTAAATTTGGAAAATATCCAATAGAAAACTACTATGTTGCAATTATGGCGCAGGCTGTCAGCAATCGAGAAAAAGGAGATTTTGACGCGCCTGGCTTTTATAATATTACAACAAAAGATCTCATGAAAAACAAGGGACTTACTCTCGATTTTGATTGTGACCTTACGAAAATCAAGGCAGAAAATGGTAGTCCTTTAGATACCTTTTAAGGAAAAAATCTTATCTTTACCAAAAAATTCATTTTCCGATGGAATCTATAACATCAGTTGTTCTTATGATGAAAATGGAATAAAAAAGAAAGTTACTTGCCCATTTGTTGTTGAAGATGGTGTGGGACACTTTGAAAAGGATGTCATCGAAGGAAATCAAACAAATTAGTTATTTTTTGATACTAAAACAGGCAATACTGATACGACTTCTACTATCTGCAACCCTCGTAAAAAGCCTAATCAAATGATTAGGCCTTTTTCAATCTCTATTTCAAAAACTCTACCATCCATTGTTCGAGACAATCCATAAATCGTTGAACAGCTGGAGATACTTTTTCTTTTTTAGGGAGGGCCATACCGAGGGAAACGAAGCGCTTCGGACTGAGCGGAACTTGCACCACTTCTTCTTTCCAGTCTCTAGCGATCATCGCTTGGTTAAAGCTGACTCCTAGACCAGCCTTGACCATCTGATAGGTCGTAAAAGCCGTCTTTTGTTGTGAATCGTGTCTGCAGATTAAGGCCTTCTTGCTTGATTAAACGGTCCTGGTCTGTATCTTGACCAGGTAAGGTATGGATAAAATCTTCTGCTTCCAGATCTTTAATCTTATAATTCTTTTGTTTGGCCTTGGGATGTTCTTTGGGTAGCCAAACCACCAAGGGGTCTCGATACAATTCTTTTCCAGCTGTACTCTCCACTATCCTGAGGCTCCGCGCATAGACAAATATCGACAGATTTCTCGGCTAGCCACTTGGCAATCTCCTTATTGCCACCTTCTAAGAGAGTAATCTGGATGGATGGGTAGGTTTCGGAAAAAACCTTTAAGAGGCTAGGCATCCACATGGAGGACACGCTAAAGTAGCAGCCCAATCGTGATGGACCCTCGAATGACTCCCTTAATGTCCTCACTGACTTCGAAAAGCTACCTGATTGGCGACCACAATCTCTCTAAAATAGGGTAGCATCAATTGACCGTTTTCAGTTAGGCGAACGCCCTTTTTGGTGCGGATAAAGATTGGAAAGTCTAACTCTTCCTCTAAACTCGAAATCATTCTTGTAATCCCTGACTGGGTATAGTTTAGCTGTTCTGCCGCTGAAAAAAAGCCGGTCTCACTTGCTACTATGACAGCCTTAAGCATTTACTAGCGTCCATAAGTTTCTCCTTCATTTTATCCATTCCATTATATCATAGATAAGATGAGTTTTTGCCATTTGTGTTATATCAAAATTTATTTTAAACTATTACCATCAACAAAGAAAGTGAAACATTCAAATGAAGAAACAACTGAATTTTGCCAACGACTATTTTACAAGGAGCACATCCGAACATTCTCAAACGGATGGTGGAAACCAACCAAGTGGAAATGACAGGTTACGGGACGGACCCCATTACCCAAAGTGCCATCGAACGAATTCGCGAGGCCTGTGCCTGTCCCCAAGCGGAAGTCCGCTTTCTCATAAGTGGGACCCAGACCAATCAAATCATGATTAATAGTCTCCTGCAATCCTATCAAGGGGTGATCGTCGCAAAAACTGGTCATGTCAGTGTCCATGAGGCTGGGGCTATTGAATTTGGTGGCCATAAGGTTCTAGAACTCGATACAGAAGACGGAAAATTGACCGCCCAACAAATCAAAGAAACCATTGAAGATTACTGGGCAGATGGCAATCACGAACACATGGTCATGCCAAGGCATGGTCTACATCTCACAACCGACTGAGCTTGGAACACTTTATTCAAGAGAAGAATTGGAAGCTATTGCTCAAGTCTGCAGAAAGCGATGTTAAGCTTTTTGTCGATGGAGCACGTCTAGCCTATACTCTGGCTTGTCCTGAAAATGATGTGACTCTAGCTGACCTCGCCCAGCTCTGTGATGCTTTTTACATCGGTGGCACCAAGTGCGGGGCCATGTTTGGAGAGAGGCGGTGGTCATTCCTAATCCTCGTCTCCTTCCTCATATGACCACCATCATCAAGCAACATGGCGCTCTCTTAGCCAAAGGCAGACTGTTAGGCATCCAATTTGACGAATTGTTCAAAAACCATCTATATAACACTATCGGCCATGATGCGATTACTTATGCTAATCAGATCCGTCAAGCTTGTAAAAGAGCAGGACTTCCTCTCTATTTTGAAAATCCGACCAACCAGATCTTTTGTTTGGTGACAAAAAGAGCAGATGGAAAAACTCTCTGAGAAAGTGGTCTACTCCTTCTGGGAAAAGTATGATGACGAACTGACTGTCATTCGCTTTGCGACCTCATGGTCCACTCAAAAGGAAGATGTGGAGGCACTGTGTCAGGTGATTGAAGGATTATAATTAAAATTATAAATTCAACAAAAAAAAGACATGAATCTGCTTTAGATAGAAACATGTCTTTTGTATGCTACTTTAAGAAATATGATTGCAGTCAGGTTTTTATTTCCACAAACCACCTAAAAATCTGTTTTTCCAACAAATTTAAGTCTTCTTCTCTTATGTCACCATTGTCGCTAACGATATAGAGTTGGGCAAAGTAGGCCAATAAGGGACCTATACAAATACGAACCATTTGAGGAACCGTGATTTCAGGATTCACTCGTGAATCTGCTATCAATTCCTTATGGAGTACTAATAATTTATCCTGAAGAGTATTCCAAATATAAAGTTGTTCTTTTCTCAGTTTCTTATTTGAAAAAATTTCCTGAAGAATAATTTTCATCAAAGCGCGATTCGTTTTGAGATAGGCCATACGATTTTGGACCAGATAATGCACCTTTTCTTCAGTCGTTTCTAAGGCTAAAAGTTCTTCAAAAACGACCGAAAAGTCCTGGAACAACAGGGTGCAAAATAGCCGTTAATAAATCTTCTTTGGTCTTGAAATACTTGAAGAGCGTTGCTTGGCTAAGTCCCGCATGTTTGGCAATTTGTAAGGTGGAGGTTCCATTGTAACTCTTAGTAGAAATCAAATCGACCGCCGCCTGCATGATTTTTTTCTTTCCCTTTGGGATAGTCTGCACCCTTTAGATAAGCTTCAAACGACTCAAAAACACTCTCACTCATTTTCATCCTCGTATATTTATATTTTATACTTTACGGTAACGACGCAAGCCGACAATATTGAGAACTGTCAAAGCGACAAGGAAGACTAGTAGAACACCAATATTTGGTAAAATATCTCCAAGTCCACGTCCGTAAAGAATAATCTGACTCATCGCATCACCTGAGTAGGTCAAAGGCAAGAATTTCCCTAGAGTTTTTGCCCAGTCTCCCATTGAATCAAGTGGAATGATTCCTGAGAAAAAGAGTTGCGGCATAATCACAAGAGGAATAAATTGCATCATCTGAAATTCTGATTTTGCCAAGGTAGACAAGAGAATTCCGAAGGCTAGTGCCACCAGAGCCAGTACCACATTAACTATTATAACATTTAACAGGCTTCCGACAACTTCAATGTTCAACAACCAGATGGCTGCTAGAACGACTACTCCTGTCTGCAGTATGGCAATAAGGCCGTAAGACAACATATAGCCGTAAACAATTTCCGAACGTTTGACTGGGGTTGCCAACAAACGATCTAGGGTTCCGCTAGTACGTTCTTTCAAGAGTGCCATCCCTGAAATCAAAAAGACAAAGAAGAAAACGACGAACCCAAGCAAAACAGGAATCATTTTAGCAAAGAAGCCGGTGTCCTCGTTACCATATTCATAAGATTCCTTAATTTCAGGAGATTTTACCTTTAGTTGTAATTGTGGAAGGGATTGCTTCACACGTGCTAATAATTGATTGGTGCCTTCACTGGCAATACTGGTGCGTAATATTTGTCGGGTCACCGAAGTTTTAGAGGCATCTGTATTGGCATAGGCTACATGATATTCCCCATCCTTATAAGAGATAACTGCATCTACTTTTCATCGTTTAAAGCCTCTTTAGGCTTGATCCAAGTCTTTGTAGGTTTTGACACTGACATGTTCTAAGTCGTCCATCTTACTTTACCAAACTACTTGGCACATCTTGTGTCGCTAACTTGACATTTACAGTTGTACTTGCTGAAAACATGAGGTTCATCAACCACATGATAAAGACCGGAGCCACAAACATCATGGCAAGGGTTCGTTTGTCACGAAGCAATTCTTTGATAACTTTTTTGCAATGGCAAGGGTTCTCATCTTATTCTCCTTCCGCTTTCAAAAGACTTCTTCAATACTTGAAACACCATAACTTTCCTTGAGATTTTTGGTGTATCAAAGGCAATGATGTTTCCACCTAACAAGAGGCCAACCTTATCTGTCAGCTCTGCCTCATCCATGACATGGGTGGTAACCAAAATTCCTACACCCTTGTCTCTAAGAGTAATTAATTCCTTCCAGATTTTCTTTCGAAGAGAAGGATCGATTCCAACTGTCGGTTCGTCCAAAATCAGGAGTTGAGGATTTCCTAAAAGCGCAATCGCCAGCGACAAGCGTCGTTTCATGCCCTCCGGAATAACCAGACACAGCCTTATTTAAGTGCTCTGTTAAATCTACCACCTGAGCCACATGGGCAATTTCATCCTTTAAGTCTTTTTTGAAAGGCCTTTTAGCTGACCGAAAATTCCAAATTTTCTTGTCCTGACAAAGCCTCATATAAGAGCATCAGACTGGGCCATATAGCCAATATCTCCCAAATATGACGATTGGGCATGGTATGGTCTAAGACTAAAGCGATACCGCTATCTGCCTTTTCCATTCCTAACATGGTTTTTAATCATGGTTGATTTACCAGCACCAGAAGGACCGATTAGACCAATGATTTCCCCAGACTGTAATTCAAAACCAACGTGGTTTAACACAAGTTGTTGACCAAAAGATTTTGTAAATCTTGTAAATGTAGCAATGTTTTCATATGCATCCTCCTTAGTGAGTATTTACTCACTTTTGATTACAAATGACATTATAGTGAGTGAACACTCACTTGTCAAGTGGAAAATTAAATTTTTTCAGAAAAACAAGAGCTACCTTCGTTATAACAAGACTTTTTATGTCGGACTCAAGCAGGAATCTTCCTTATTGGACCGGTTCTTTCCCTTCTTTTTTTCTGCCTATCCGACCATTGTCATCTCCATCGCAACTGTAATGACCTTAGCAATGGAAGTTCATTTTACGCATTTTATATGACCCGAACCAAGAAATTTTCAACTCCGAATTGGGATTTGTATTAAAAAAAATTTCTAGTAGACATCCTCTACTAGAATTTTTTTCTTAGTCAATGATAATCATAGACTTAATAGACTTGCGTTCATCCATGTCTTTATAAGCCTGATTAATCTCATCCAAGCTGTAGCTATTAGTAAAGACTCGGCCTGGATTGATGTCGCCATCAAGAACAGCTTTTAACAAAACTTGTTTATCATAGGTTGTGACAGAGGCTACCCCTCCCGCCACTAAAATATTTTGGGCAAAGGTCGAACCAAGAGCACGGTTATTGTAATGAGGAACACCGACAAATCCCATGCGGCCTCCATTGTGAAGAACACCAAGAGCTTGATCAACTGCTGCTTCAGTACCCACACATTCAAGCTGCATCCGCTCCTCCTCAAGGATTTCACGGACCTTGGCAATGCCTTCTTCACCACGCTCAGCCACAACAGCTGTCGCACCTGACTCCAAGGCCATCTGTTGACGGTCTTCGTGACGGCTCATAAGGACAATTTGAGAAGCTCCACGCATCTTAGATGCAATGACAGCACATTGACCAACAGCCCCATCTCCGATAACGACAACCTTATCACCCTTTTGTACATTAGCCACACGCGCCGCATGGTAACCAGTCGGCATGACATCAGCAAGAGTCAAAAGTGACTTAAGCATGCCTTCGCTGTAATCTGAAGGTTGACCAGGAATTTTGACAAGTGCCCAATTAGCAAAGTGGAAACGGATATACTCAGCCTGTACGCCACCAGACCAGTTGTTACCTGGGGGTTGATTGTCACAAGAACCATCAAAACCAGCTCGACAAGCATCACACTGACCACAACCATGAGTGAAAGGCGCGATGACAAAGTCACCTGGTTTTACAGTAGTGACAGCCTCATCCAACTTCTTCGACGATTCCGATAGCCTCATGACCGCTATTACTATGCCCTTCTTCGATTTCTGGATTACGGTAACTCCAAAGGTCGGAACCACAAACGCAGGTACGGACAATGCGGATAATAGCATCATCCTGCCTCAATTTGCGGTCGATCAATATCTGCTAGACCAACCTGGCCAGCTTTGAGTGTAAACTGCTGATTTCATATGTTTACCTCTTTTTCTTTTAGTTACTGTTAGTATACACTTTTAATTAAGCTCTGGCTCAAATCAAGCATTCCAAATTATTTTCAAACAAGAGCAATTAATCATATTTTTTCCCATACTTCTTTTCTAGCATTTTCTTAACTCAGGAAGGGCATTTTGACATTTTCAAGCGGCCTTTCTTGGCAATTAACTTCTTCACAAAAATCTGGCATTTGGATATCCTTTTCCTCATCTAAAATCTGACTCTGTGCTAGAAGGAGCTTCCAGCTCATCAAAAGTCTCCAGCTGAGGTTGATAGTAACTATAGTCACCGTCTATATGAGACTGAATTGTCGAAAGAAGTGCCTTGATTAAACGAGGATCGCTATTTGGCATAGGAGGTCTGTGATAGGCTACACCTAGCTCTTGGCAAAGCTCCTTACATTCCACATCATTGTCAAAAAGAACCTCAATATGCTCACTAATAAAGAGCAATCGGAACAAAAATATAGTGGTCAGGGTGGTCACTCTCATCTCGCAGATATTCTAAAACATCAGGCTTAATCCAAGGAATACCTATATCACTCTCACTCTGCCAAGTATTGGTGTACTGCTCTTCCCAAGTCCTAAATTCTCCGCAATCAATCGGCTATTGTCATAAATCTGATCGATATAAGGGTCACCAAAATCTAGTGCCAAAACTGGGACACTGTGGGCTGAAAAAATTACCTTATAACTGTCGTCTCCAATCTGATCTAAAATCTTTTGGATCTCATCAGCCCAATAGTGAAGTAGGTCAGGTTCTCGGTACCAGTCCTTGATAATTTGGAACTTTATCTGATCACTTTCTAAAAATTTTTCATAACCCATGACTGAATAGTATGAATAATGGGGCTCTAGAATCAAACACAAACACTCTTCAATTCCGTCATTCTCCATCTCTTTAATCGCATCTATGATGAAAGGTCGAGAAAATTTATTAGCAAAGTAAACCGACACTTGTTCTCCAAGAGCGGAGGCAACTAAGTCAACTTCTTTCTTTGATATCCTTTGGAGCGGCGTTCCACCGATTCGTAGGTAATTATCATATAAGGTCTGAATTTCATGTGGTTCGGGACGACCTCCACGTCGTATATTAGTGAAAAATTCTGCCACTCCTTCATAGGTAATCTCTTCTGGCGACCCAAAAGTCATCATCAACACAGCTCTTTTTACTCATATTTACTCCTTGTTCCACGTTTGTTCTATTTTACCATGAAAAAGGCTTACTTTAGTGAGCTTAGTATCAAAAAACTCCTAGAGATAAACTCTAAGAGTGTAAATAACTATTCTTAATGGTGGTGACCATGTCCTTGATTTTGACCCACTTCCAACTCCTTCAATATTACGCTTTATGGGCTCGGTGGGTTGCCAAGTCTTCATCAACCTCAATGGTAACGTTTTGAAAGCCACAATCTTTGAGCAAGGTGCGAATAGACTCTTTACAGACCTCCATATGCTTGACATGCTCTAGACAAACATGGACAATGGCGTTTTTTTCCAGGCCATCCATGGTCCAAAGATTGAGCTGATTGATACTAGCCACATGGTCCAACTGCTCCAAATCACTCTTAACTTGCTGGATATCTACTCCTTCTGGTACAGCATCGAGGAAAATCCTGAGCGTGCTCCAAAAACGTGGAATGGCTTTTGACAGAATAAAGATGGAAATAGCAAGAGATAAGAGCGGATCCAGAATATACCAATCGGTAAATCGGAGAACAATGGCCATTAGGATAATAGCCACCCAACCCAAGGTATCTTCCAGAAAATGCAGGCTGAGAATGGATTCGTTCTTGGTTTGCCCTTTGCGAATGACGAGACTCGCTAGCACATTGATGCTGACGGCTATGATTCCTAGCCAGAGGATGGCCTCATCGTTGACAGGTTGTGGATGAAAGAGTTTCGTTATATTTTCTAAAATGACTAAAACGGACCCTGTCATGAGAATCACAGCTGTTACCATGGCCCCTAAAAGGCTAAAGCGCTTGTAGCCCAAGGTATAGTGGCTGTCTTCTTCACGATTGGAAATACTCTCCAAAAAGGCGGAGATTCCAATAGCGATTGCATCCCCAAGTCATGGACCGAATCCTGGACAGCGCTGGATCCAAAAATTCCTCCTGCAATAAACTCAATAATGGCATAACTCAAATTCAAGAAAAAAAGCTATCCAGACCGCATGTTTTGTCTTCATAATCCTAAATCCTCTGGTATAATAGATTCATGAACATCATGTTCAATATCATTATCTAACATTCACAACAGAAAGGGTAGGAGCAAACTGTTTAGGGTGTACGTTACTGAACAATTTGTTCAAATTGTCCATATGAATACTCAGGATCGTACTCGAAAAGCTATCTATCAAGCTTTCTTACACTTACTCAACCAAAAAGACTACGAGGCCATCACGGTTCAAGAAATCATAGACCTTGCTGATGTGGACGCTCGACCTTTACAGCCATTACGAGAGTAAGGAACTCTTGCTAGATGAGCTCTGCCAAAAACTCTTTCACCATTTGTTTGAGCGTGCTCAACACCTCTCTCCACAAGACTACCTGGCCCATATCTTTCAGCATTTCAAGAAAAATCAAGACCATGTAACCAGTCTCTTGCTCTCTAAAAACGATTATTTTATACGGCAACTGCGAAAAAGAACTAGAACACGATGTCTACCCAATGGTAGCCGACGAACTCATCCAATCGTATCCCTAACATGCCCCACTCCTAACTCAAACACCTGGTCGTCAGCCATTTCATCGAAACCCTCAGCTGGTGGTTGAAAAAAGGCAAGTCCCATAGCGAACAAGAAGTGATCCAGTTTTATTTGGAGATTCTGAAAGTGGGTTCGAACTAGAAGGGGTATTTTCAATGACCAGCGTGCAATTTTACTTTCTATTTCCATCACTCTTCATGCTTCACGAACTCGAAGAAATCGTTTGGATGCCATCCTTTGTCAAAAAATATCAATCCAGTATCCAAACAATCGAATCCTATCTTATTACACTCCTTTGCTTTCAACTTTATTGTCTTGGAGCAATTTCTCATCCTGCTGACGTCGCTATATCTTAGTTACCAGTTTAATAACTATACCATTTACGCAACCATCATATTCGCTTATATCTACCATGTATTCGGACATCTGATTCAAACAATCGTTATACGAAAATATGTGCCTGGATTGTTGACGGGCATTTTAACGAGTTTGTTTGCTCTATGCAATCTCAAAAATGAATTTCCAATTAAACTTTATGGTTACTCTCTTTTTACCTTATTGGTTATCATTTTAAATCTTGTATCATTTAGATTCTTAATAAAATCAATCATAAAAAATAGCACTCAGGTTATCCTAGAAAGGAAACATCTATGTCACTTTATCTCATCTTAACCATCATCACTGTCTTCTTAGCTCTTGCTGCAACTTCATCATCAGCTGTATCAGCTATTCAAAAGTTAGGAACTGGATTTATTATAATAGGTCCATTGTTGGTATCATTTTTAGCATTTTATATATGGCTATTTGCTAGCTCGACAATTTGCGGGGGCGCTCTCCTGAATGGTCAAAATAACAAAAAATTCAATAAATCACACCACCAAATTCGTTTTTGTCATTAACTTGATTATTACTTTTTTGCTATATGTTTGGCTATTTCTATTCCAATAACATGTGATTCTCACTTCTATAATACAATACAAAAAAGGCCTAGAGTACCAATCTAGGTCTTTTTTTGAGACTAAATAAACGTACATTACTTTCTTTATTCTAAATGTGATAAGCATCGTCACTACTTCTACATAAAGAGAAATAAACTCAAAAAGAGGACCTTCTGGATCCTCTTAGTAATTGATAAACATAAGTACTAAGCTTTCTTAGCTGCCTTACTCCATTGGTACCAACCAACGAGACTGTTGATAAGGTAAAAATGAAGTATTTTCCTTGAATTTGAAGCTTTCTCCCCACCAGAGGTAGATAGATAAAAACATTAGTGGCAGCCCAGAAAATCCATTGTTCACGATAAACAGCTGTCATCAAAAGCTGACCGACACCATTTGTCGCATAGGCAATAGAATCACGGAATGGACGATTGGCGTTAACGGATTGGTAAATGAAACCAAAGGTTAACCACCAAAGTATACTAATTGATAGGTACTTGGTCCATCAACCGTATCCAATTTACGGTAACAAATTCCTGCTTTCTTTTTTTGAATTGGGCAGTAATCAAACCAAAGAAGAGACCAATCGGCTGCATGATGGTGAAATAGAGTGTTGTCAAAAACCTCACCGTAGAAGCCTTTTGAAGGGCAAGCAAAAAGATAAATGACGAATTGATGGACGAGGACTTTTTTCTACCCATCTATAGAATTTTCTGGCGTAATCAGGTAACCGATAAATATGTCTGTGAATCGCAGCGGCTCCGCTATGTCCATAATCCGCGGTGGTAGTAATCCCCACTCGCTGGACGAGTTCGTGATCGCTGAACAATTCCGTGGACTGCCGGCGAAGCCAAACTTCCGTGTTCCATAACATACACCGACTCAAACTCGGTGGCGACCCAATCCGTAATCATGAATTTTGATGGTCACAACTTGGTGGCCAGATAAAGCCAACTGATGGAAAAATTTCGGTCAACTTGCGCCGGCTTTCCCAATCAAAAAGCGACATCATCGAAGCCATCAAAATAAAATAAATCGCCGGATCCGCTGCCAAAACTGTGGCAACGCTCAACAGCTTGCGTTCCGACAATGACGGGTCATATGGACTTTCAGCTGTTTTATCATCCAAAGCCAACTCTTTTTTTAGAGCCGCTAAAGCCGCCTCGTAATCGTGTCGTGGTCACCATGACCTGCGCGACACTCCCTCCACCTCGTTGAACGGTCGGGTTGAAAAGCTGATCGTCAGGATTCTGGAAAGTAATCCCAACCTTCAGTAACTTTCGACTGGTTTAAGATCATTAAAATTTTCTCCATTGATCTTAATCACACCGGTTTGTGGTAAGCCCGTCAACAATTTGAAGAGCGTTGATTTTGCCGGCACCATTTTGGCCGACAATCGCCACCATCGGATCGGCGAAAGTTTGTCTTCAACATCCAAGCTAAAGGACCGTTCCGGATAAGCGAACGTCCGGGTTGTTCAGTTCAATTGTGGACATAACGAACCTCCTTCAGATCGAAAGCGTCATTCACCGGATACCGACCATCAGCCAAGTGCCAACCATTTTTTGAGCAAGTTGCTGGATTGTCGGGGCTGGAATCAAATCAGATGCCAAAATGATTAAACACCTCACCGGCCTGCCTGGGCTACCATTTGACCCTCGTGCAGCACCCACACACAACGTCGGCGACTTCGCACAAATCGTCAATTTCACTGGTGACAATGAAGACAGTCGTCTCTTTGACTGGGCCAGCCATTGGAAAAATTGTCGGCGGCCAAGGGATCCATCTGACTGGTCGGATCATCCATAATCAAAACAGCCGGGTTAGCCGCAATCGCGTGGCAATTGCCAACCGCTGGCTCTGACCACCGGAAGGCTCTCGGGACGCAAAATTCAGCTGTTCAATCAGCCCCATTTGCGTGGCAACTTCTTCAACCCGTTTTTGAATCAGTCCTTCCAGCCATTCCCTGATTAATCAAGTCAAAGGCGATTTCATCGGCAACCGTGTCTGCCAACCCACTTGGTTGGCCAGCTGGATTTTGCAGTACAACTCCATTCATGGCATTTAAACGGGCAATTGTCGGACACTCGCTGGCCAAACATGCCAGTCGCCCTCAATCTCAGCAGACACAAATTTTGGGAATGACCCCTGCCCAGCACACGGCACAAAAGTCGATTTGCCGGGAGTGGCTATTCCCGATAATCCCAACCACCTGGCCGAATGGAACCCTCCGCGTTAATCTGACGCAGTTGTGGTTGCTCAGTACCCGATAACGGGTAGTCAAATTTTCAATTACAATCCGTTTATCTTCGTCCATATCTTCCACCCAATCAATAAATTCCCAGTCCAGTCAGACCAATGTGCAGCGTCCGCGACAGGCGATACACACGCTGGGAGGTTCTGACAGTCCGGTTGAGATTATCAAAACCTTCCTCAGTTGGAGAGAGAAATCGACCGCGTCATCGATTGATCCAAGGTCTTAATCACCAATGGAATTAGAAACCGGCAGGACTGACTTTAATTTCTGAATCAACGTTTTTTGCGGATTGGTTCCGAACTTTTTGTGCCTGCTGGATTTTCCGCATATTGCGCATCATTTCCGGCAAAAATATAACACACCGACATCAGAACGTAGACGGTTTTATAAGACAATCCGGACAGTTCCAAATAGGCCGCGTTTTCTGAAATACTCGTGGTCACCATAAAAAGCCACTGGTCAAAATAATCACCAATACTCGACAACCCAGAGTGGTGGCATAAATCAGGCCTTCTTTGTAGAACGACACCCTGGCACAGAAAACAGCACAGTTTGATTCCGACTGTAAAATAACCCTTGGATGATCAGCATGGTGCAAATCAGAAACAGGCTGAATCCCAGCGCCTTAAAGATGGTAGAACTCAATTTGGAAAAATAACAATAGCAGTGTTGCGATAAGAATTAATCCGGCCTGAAGCAATAAATTCATACTGGCAAAGCTCAACAACGTCATGTCCAAGATGAACAAGAGCTTAGTAATCGGGATCGATCACCTGGTACCACTTGAGCTTGACCCGTGGCGCCCAGAAATCAATGTTTGATCATTCATCATTTATCACCGCTAAAGAAGTGCACCATCCGCTTCGGCAGCTGACGATAGATGAAGAATGCCAGGTAGGCCACGCAGACTTTATCCAAAATATCCAAGACAAACTCATCGGTAAATGAGGCCAGCCACACTGGTGCATGATTGGCGACCATTACCGCAAACAATGAGTCACCCCAAGCGATACCGGTCTGACCACCCCAAAAGATGACGTTGAGTGGCGTTGAAATGACAGCTGAAACGAAGGCAATAATAATAGCAGAAACAAATACTCGTCGCGCTGACGAGAACCACCCATTGGCGTGCAAAACTCCGACAGTAATCCCAATTCCGATGCTGGTAATCGCATACACGGTTGAAATTGGCGATAAGGTCAGCCCATAGATCACGTTGTTGATGAAACCACTGATGGCACCGGCAACCGGCCCAGCCAACATGCTGGCAAAAGAAAGGTTCCCAAAGACCCCAGCCAAACGGGCAACTTTAACCCCTCCGCCAAGGCTTTGGCAACATAGTTAATCCCCACGGCAGCGGGAATCAAAGTCATGGTGGCAGCACTTAACTTAAATTTCCACATACTGGTACGATGAATCGGTTCTGTTTTCATAATCTTCTCCTTTGTTTTTAAAGAGCCGTGTCGGGAATGACTTTCGGACGCAACGCTCTATAGAATAGTTATTAGAACCATCTAGTCACTTCACCATACCAACCGTAGTCGACATGAGTTAATATAGTAAAAAATTACTATTTTTAAAAGTTCATAGTCTTATCATACGCTTATTTTCAAAATTGTCAAGTCTATTCTGAAAAATTCTTCAAAAAAATGTTGTGAAATTTAAAATGCCTAGCTGAGCTAGACATCGTTTGTTTTTATATTACTTTTTAACGGTTATTGCTAGTACTTTCCATTTTTACAAGAAGAAATCTAGTTTGTCACATAAATCTCGCCACGGCTATAGAGGGCAGCTTTTCCCGCAAGATAAACTGATTGCCCTCCAAGCGACAAATAAGAAGTCCACTTCTCTCAGAGGCTTGGTAGGCCCTAAATTCTGCTTGTGCCAACTTATTAGCCCACAAAGGAATGACATGACAGTGTCCTGATCCACAGACTGGATCTTCCTTAATTGATAATTTTGGAGCGAAACTTCGTGTGACTATATCGTATTTTTCTCCTCTAGCAGTAATATTCAGGAGGAGCCCATCTAAATCTTTTACTTTATCAAAATCTGATTTGCATTAATGACATCATTTTCATGAGGTAGGATACACACTAGATCTCTTCCAAGCCACGCTTCAAGAGGACGGACCGATTTGCTTCTTCCATCTCACTTGTTACTGGAACTTGGTGCAAGGAGAATGCTGGAAAATTCAGCTCATAGTACCCACCTTTTTTGTGTAACCAAAAGTTCCCCCACTCTGTGTAGCAAAAGTTAGACTTTCAGCATTCTTTTCAATAAATCGAAAGAGAACAAAGGCCGTTTGCCAAGGTAGCATGGCCACACAGATCCCGATTTCCCCACCTGGAGTAAACCAACGTAATTCATAGTGGACACCATTTTTAACCGTAAAAGCTGTCTCCAGAAAGATTATTTTCTTTAGCGATATTCTGTAAGGTATCATCTGACAACCATTCATCCAAAAGACACAAACAGCAACTGGGTTGCCTTTAAAACGGTAACATCTGTAAAAGCATCGACGATAAATTGTGGGATGGTATATTGATTCATTGACATAGACAGCTCCTTAAATTGTTATTCTTATTATATCTGAAAATTGGAAAGAAAACAGACAAATAATAACTAAAAAATTCAAGACAAGAAGTCCTAGAATTTTTTTATCCATAACCAACTTTCGTCTAACTGGCGCTTTACTTTTTTTGCAAAAAGCTTTCCCCATGTTCATCAATGACAGCATGAATCTCTTGGCATTGTTTGAGAGTAAGTCCCTCCAAGACGTTACCGTAAACAGCATGCATGTCATTATAGGTATCAAAGTTTCCAAATCCTAAGCGTCGAAAAAGTCTTCTCGCATATTCAACTCCGAAATAAAAACTGGACGATCAAAAAGATAAAGTAAAAGTGCATCTGCAGTCTCTGGTCCAATCCCTTTTAACTTCAAAGTAGCTTCCGTAAATCTTCTGTTCCAATCTTGCAAGAAACTCAAAAACCACCAACTTCTTCTTAACTAGATCCAGAAGTCCCCTAATCGTTTGTGACTTTTGCTTGAAAAAATCCGGCAGGTCGAATACGTTCCTGTAACTCTTCTAGCGGTAAAAAGGATACCCTCTACTGTCATGACATCCATTAGACCAGCTAAAAGCCAACTTAGCATTCTTCTCTGTTGTTCGCTGGATCAGAATGGTCGATACCAAATCTTCAATCTTGTTATCCGATTGCCACCAATTTTGTTCTCCATAGTGCTTGCAGAGTCGCAAAAGAGTTTCTTGTATTTCTTCTTGCTTAATCATTTCTTCAATAGTCCTTGTTTTGCACCAAAAACTCACGTGCGACTTTAGCAGCAGGTTTTCCTTCTACTCCCACTTGGTAGTTCATCTGACTCATTTGGCTCTCTGTGATTTTGCCAGCTAACTTGTTCAGAATGCCTTCCAATTCTGGATGTTTTCTTAAGAAGAGCTTCTTTCATGAGGGGTGCTCCTTGATAAGGTGGGAAGAGGTGTTGGTCATCCTCTAGAACAACTAAATTATATTGAGCAATTTCTGGGTCTGTTGAATAGGCATCTGTTATTTGAATATTGCCTTGTTGGATTGCCTCATAGCGAAGTGCCGGCTCCATGGTAGCCACATTAAGATTTAGTCCATAAACTGATTGAAGTCCTTTGTTTCCGTCCTCACGGTCGTTAAATTCAACGTGAAACCAGCTTTGAGCTTGTCCTGAACTTTCTTGAGATCAGAAATCGTCTTCAGATTATACTCTTTCGCAATACTTTTCAGGCACAGCAATCACATAGGTGTTTTTGATAAGCCATCGGTTTGAGCAAAGCTAGATTATCTTGTTTCTTTATACCATCACGCGCAACCTCGAAAACTTCTTTGGAGTCGTTGCTGACTTTAGGAGCTGGTTGCAAAAGAGAGCTTGTAATGGTCCCTGTAAATTCTGGATAGATATCGATATCACCCTTTTAAGCGCTTGATAAAGGAAATCTGTCTTCCCAAAGTTAGGCTTAACGGTCACCGTCATGTCACTATTTCCCTCAATGAGAAGTTTGTACATATTCATGAGAATTTCAGGTTCAGGCCCCAATTTCCCAGCTATGACTAGATTTTCTTTTTCTTTCTGAGGAATCATGCTTGGAGCATAACTCGCCCCCAAACCAAGGAGCATCACCGCAAAGGCTGCAACAATCGTACGCAACTTTGCCTTTTCCAACCATTTGAGAATGATATTGAAAAGAATGGCCAAAATGGCTGATGAGATTGCGCCGATTAAAATGAGACTGGCATTCCGACGGTCAATCCCCAAAAGGATAAAGGAACCCAATCCTCCAGCTCCAACAAGGCGGCTAAAGTCGCTGTCCCAATGATCATAACGGTTGCTGTACGAACCCCCGATACAATGACAGGCATAGCCAGTGGAATCTCGAACTTCTTAAGGCGCTCCCACTTGGTCATTCCAAAAGCAATCCCTGCCTCCTCAAGACTAGGATCAATGCCGTTCAAGGCTGTGATGGTATTTTGCAAAATTGGGAATATCGCATAAATGACTAGAGCTGTTAAAGCTGGAAGCGTTCCAATTCCCCATAATAGGGATAAAGAGTCCCCAAAAAGCCATGGAAGGGAATGGTCTGGAAGATACCCGCTTGTGTTGCAAGACCCAGTTCTCGCACGTTATGGCTATTTAGATAAATGCCAGAGGAATCGTCAGAAAAATAGCGACCAATAAGGTCAAGAAGACAATTGTAAGTGCTGTCCGAGGGCCGTTAACCAGTCCCCAAAACGTTCTTGAAATGTTGAAATAAATTAGACATGAAGGCTACCTCCAAACAAGTTCTGCTACAAAGTCTGTCGCAGGCGCTTCTAAAATTGTTTCAGGGTCTGCGACCTGACGAATTTCTCCATCCTGCAAAACTGCAATTCGATCCCCTAATTTTAAGGCCTCATCCGTATCATGTGTTACGAAGATGGTCGTCATGCCGAATTCTTTATGTAATGCCTTGGTCAATTCTTGCAACTGCTTGCGAGAGATGGCATCCAAGGCTGAAAAAGGTTCGTCCATCAATAGAATCTTTTGGTTCCCCAATGATAGCCCGCACAATACCAATCCGCTGTTGCTCACCACCAGATAACTCACTTGGTAACCGATGAGCATAATCTGCAGCAGGTAGCCCCACCTTGGCCAAGAGTTCTTCTGTTTTAGAAGCAATTTGTTCTTTAGTCCAGCCCTTCATCTCAGGAATCAGAGCAATATTTTCCGCAACGGTCAAGTTTGGAAATAGGGCAATGGCTTGAAGGACATAGCCAGTACTGAGACGTAACTCCCGTTCATCATAGTCCTTGATACGTTTCCCATCCATATAGATATTGCCATCTGTCGGCTCCAAGAGACGGTTCACCATCTTGATCATGGTGGTCTTTCCAGATCCCTGAAGGACCCACTAGAACCATGAATTCTCCATTTTCAATGCGGAGATTGACATCTTTCAAAATGTCCTTTTCCGTGTAGCGCAAGGCTACATGTTTGTATTCAATCATATTTTTCCTCAATAAGTTTTCTGTCTCTAAGAATATCCAATAGACTACTTGCTGGATGCCCTAGGACTTTTTCGACATCTGTTGAAACCCCAGCTTGTTCACCAGCTTTAATCGCTGTATAGGTACTGACCCAGGCATCATACTCCCAAGTTTGTGCTGGCCATTTTTCCGTGACTCATAGGCTTCTTCTACTGATTCATCCACATACGCGATGGTCTTACCGGTCTCTTTTGAGAGAAGCGCTACGATTTCTTCCATGGAAAGATCCTCTGGTCCTGTTAGATTCAAGGTTTGATTTTCCCATTCCTTAGATTTAAAAAAGAATCTCTGCTGCAACCCTAGATGTGTCCTTACGGGCAACAGCTGACACACGGCCCACTGCCAGCCGGACCACGAATTTCTCCATTTTCAAGAGCCATATCAATCAAAGAAGTCCAAGTAAAATTATCTCAAAATGTATAGGTGAATCCTAACTTCTTGATATAGGCTTCCGTCTGGGCATGATCTCGAGACAAGGTAAAGGTTGCTTTTTCATCTGCTCCGTAAAAGGAGGTATAGACGATATGCTGCACTCCAGCAAGCTTTGCGGCATCTAAAAAACTCTTGTGTTCCTCAACACGCTCTGGATTTTCCCGAGCAGAGACCATCAATAAGACATCGATACCCTTTTAAGGCCTCAACCACCTCTGGAGTATTGGCATACACCATCTTACGAATTTCGCTGACGCGTAGACTTTTGCACGCTCTGGGCTTCTTTGCCAGATGGATAGAAGAAATTCCTTTGATCGACAAGATCAGACACATAAGAACCTAATTTCCCTGTTACACCTGTAATTCCAATCATAACTGTTGCCTTTTCTTTCCCTAGATGTCATTTTCTTTAGCTTTTAGATTTGAGATAATCCGCTCTTGATAGGCTTCAAATTCTCAATTTCTTGATCCGAAAATCCTTGGTAGAAAATCTCACCCAACTCTTTATAACGCGGTCACCGATTTCTTTTTGCGCCCAACCGAGGTCTGTCAAAGAAATATATTTTTTCCTTTTATCCTGCGTACAAAGTTGAATCGTAACCAAGCCTTGTTCTTCCAATTTCTTAACCATGCTGGTCAAGGTATTGTTAGCTAGACCCGTCGCAAGAGCGATATCAGTCGCAGTAGCGCACCCCAACTCTTGCTTCCACAAAATCGTTAAAATTTTCCCTTGTTCACTTCTGTATTGAGCATCTGGTTCCTTGCTCAAGAGTTTTGAAAAAGTCGCCCGTTCAATAAGCGTATCTGTAAAGCTTGGTATCCCCCTTGCATCTTGTCCATTTTGTCTCCTTTTTGTTCTATATCGAACTTTTTAAACTATTGTAACACCCTAAATTACATCTGTCAACTATTTCGATATAGAAATAACATTTTTTTCTAAGATGGTCTTCAAAGAATTTTTGAAGACCTCAAAATTGCCTGACTTTTTCTCTTTTCACAATTTTTCTTGAAGAAGAGCAACATTTAAACTCCTTGTAGAACAACACTGAGTTTTACATCTGTTCACTGTAATGCAGAATGAAATTTATTAAAAGCCTCGGTAGGGTTCTTCCTACCGAAGCTTTTTGATGAAAGAGATAAGGGTAATGTCTATACATAAACGACTTATCAATCCAAGTTTATTTTTCCTTTTTGTGTTCCCCAAACACCAGTTTGTACTTGTAATACAAGTCCTGATGCATTAGCAGTTTCTGCATTAAGGTCGAAAACCACATTACCAGTGATGCTGTTTTCAGGATTTAACTCTGAAAGAAAGAATTTTCCTTCCTCATTAGCATACATACCAGCTAAACTATCGGTTTCATACTCCGTATCACCTTTTACCAGTTTAAAGAAATCGTTCGTAACAGTAATTGATTTTTTCCTGAATTTTTACTGTTACATTTAAAATCAAGTAGCTACCATTTGCTGTCTTTTTCCGTACTCTCCTCCAACATTTTGAGAAATAGACTTAGAATTTACAATATATTCAACATCCCCCACTTTAGTAACTTCAACCAATTTTAGGGAATAGCTTTGTGCTACAGATTTCTTCTCGTCAGACTTACTCTTCAGATACTGCAGTTTTCCCATTTTTATCATTAGTTGCTTGCTCAGTGGAACTGGTCGTTTGTGTTGCCGTTGAGTTACTTGTTGAATTATTTGAAGTTATTGAACCTCCACCCTTCGTTACAGTACCATAAGCAATTAACACCACAACAAAATAAAACCACCATTTTCGTAGAAAGGTGTTTTTTCACAAACGTTCTGTTTTCATCCTTGATTTTCTTAGACATAAGAAATCTCCTTTAAACTTTTCTTTGATATAATTATAATGTATTCACGCAAAAAACAAAAGCATTTTGAGGGATAAAACTAAAAAATTCTTTAAATAGTGATTTATCTCTATGAAATTATGTAAATTTTTTGTTAATTCTCAATGAATACAAAAGTCCTCCAGAACTTAGCTCTGAAGGACTTTTTAAATTTATTTCGTTACGATATTTACAAGCTTGTTCGGTACACTAATCACTTTCACGATTTCTTTACCATCAATCTCTGCTTTGACTTTTCGTCAGCCAGAGCGACTTCTTTGCAATTCTTCGCGTGATAGGTCTTTTGCGACCATGAGTTTAGCACGGACTTTACCTTTGATTTGAACGACGATTTCAATTTCGTCTTCAACCAATTTGCTTTCGTCCCATGTTGGCCAAGCTACGTAAGAGATTGACTCACCTGTTTCTGCCACTGTTTGCCAGAGTTCTTCTGCCAAGTGAGGCGCAAATGGGGCAATCAATTGGATGAAGCCTTTGGCGTAATCCACATAGAGTTTATCTTCCTTGTTAGCGCGTTGACAAAGACCATGAGCTGGGCAATGGCTGTGTTGAATTTCATCGACTCGATTTTTCTCTGTAACGGCCTTAACAGTTTCGTTGTAAACTTTGTCAGAGAGCGCCATTGTTTTCCAACAACGATTTCTTTACTTGTTGATCAAACGGTACACACGGTCAAGGAATACGGCTTCCTTCCAGACCTTCTTCAGACCAAGCGATAGAAGCATCAAGCGGTCCCATGAACATTTCATAGACACGGGGTATCCGCACCGTATTGTTCCACCACATCGTCTGGGTTGACCACATTCTTGAGGGATTTAGACATTTTCGCCGGAGCTTGCTCCAGTTCTTCTCCATGTTTCGATATGGAAGAATGAACCGTCACGTTTTCAACCTTGTCAGTTGCCACAAGAGAGCACCACGATGGTCACGGTAGCTAGTTCCCAAAATCATTCCTTGGTTAAAGAGTTTTTGGAATGGCTCTTTTAGTCGGTACAACACCAAGGTCATATAGGAATTTATGCCAGAAACGAGCGTAGAGCAAGTGAAGCACAGCGTGTTCTGCACCACCCACGTAGATATCGACTGGCAACCATTGCTTGAGGAGGTCCTCATCAGCTAATTTCTCTGTGTTGTGTGGGGTCGATATAGCGGAGATAATACCAGCTTGAAACCTGGCCCATTGTGGCATGGTGTTGGTTTCACGACGACCCTTGACACCATCTTCACGAGTCACTTCCAGCCAGTCTGTCAAGTTGGCCAATGGGCTTTCCCCAGTACCTGAAGGGCGGATGTCCTTGGTCACTGGCAAGACAAGTGGAATTGCTCACTGGAACAGCTGTGTCAAGTTCCATCTTCCCAATGAATAATTGGAATAGGCTCACCCCAGTATCGTTGGCGGGCTAAAGAGCCAGTCGCGGGAGACGGTAGGTCACCTTTTCTTTCCGAAAAGCCTTTTTCTTCCAACCAAGACACGATTTAGCGATCGCTTGTTTTTTGAGACTGTTCAAGAAATCGAGTTGACGTGAAGGCCATCTTCTATGTAAGCTTCTTCAACATTTCCACCTTCCAAGACTTCTACGATTGGAAGACCAAACTGTTTAGCAAATTCCCAGTCACGCTCATGGGCAGGTACAGCCATAACAGCACCTGTTCCCGAAGCTGAAAGAACATAGTCAGCAATCCAGATTGGGATTTCTTTACCATTGACCAGGGTTGACGGCATAAGCACCAGTCCAACCCCAAAGTTTTTCCTTAGCAAGGTCTGTACGTGAGCCAAGTCTGATTTAAGGCTAGCTTGATGTTTATAGTCCGCTACAGCCTCGGCTTGTTCAGGTGTCGTGATGACATCTACAAGTCATGCTCAGGCGCCAAAACAGTGAAGGTCGCACCGAAAAGAGTATCTGGACGAGTCGTAAAGACGTGGGATTCCTTGTCGGTCCCTTTTACTTTGAAGGTCACATTGGGACCAGTTGATTTACCAATCCAGTTACGCTGCATATCTTTGATAGATTCAGGCCAATCAAGGTCATTCAAATCAGCCAGCAAGCGCTCCAGCATAGGCAGTGATTTTGAGCATCCATTGGCGCATTGGTTTACGAACAACTGGATAGCCACCACGCTCAGAGGTTCCATCTGGAAGAACTTCTTCTGTTAGCGATAGCTGTTCCTAGTTCCTCAACCCAGTTGACTGGCACTTCCGCTTCATAGGCCAAGCCTTTTTCGTAAAGCTTGGTGAAAATCCATTGCGTCCACTTGTAGTAGTTTGGATCTGTCGTATTGACTTCACGGTCCCAGTCGTAAGAGAAGCCAAGCGCATTGATTTGACGTTTGAAGTTGGCAATGTTTTCTGCTGTGAATTCCGCTGGGTCATTCCCTGTATCCATAGCGTATTGCTCTGCAGGCAAACCAAAAGGCATCCCAGCCCATTGGGTGAAGGACATTGTAGCCTTTGCGCACGTTTGAAACGGCTGAGAATATCAGTCGCTGTGTAGCCTTCTGGGTGTCCTACGTGAAGACCCGCTCCAGATGGGTAAGGGAACATGTCAAGCGCATAAAACTTAGGGTTTTGAAGCATCTGTTCCTGTCTTAAAAGTGTGATGGTCAGCCCAGTATTTTGCCACTTAGGCTCGATTTCTTTATGATTGTAAAAACTCATAGCGTCTCTCCAATTTTCGTGATGCTCCTATTATACCATTTTTAGGCGATTTTTAAAGGTTCAGACAAAAAAAAGAGAGTGGGACAGAAATCGGTAATTCGTTAGAATTCGATTTCGTCGTCCCACCTCCGCACAGTTGAGTAGGGCTGTAAAAGCTGATGAAATCAGCGTAGTAGAGACCCACTCAACCACTGCGTCTTGACTCGACAATCCAAAAATAATTGAGAGGCTAGGACTTTTGTCCCAGCCTCCCTTCCTGTTTTTCTTCAAGAACAGTCTATTTCACATGCTTTTCAAGTTCTTCTTGCGCTTTTTATTGGATTTTCTTTTTTCTTTCTTCCATTGATCACGCTTTGTCGTAGTCTTTAGCCGATACGACCTTGTCTTGAACTTCCAAATACTTATAGTTGAAGGATTGACCCTTGTGGCCTGTCCAAGCAAAAGGGCGCAGAGTATGGTACAGTCTTACGGACAGCCTGGAGAAGCCCCATCTGAATGGATCGGAATCAAGAGGGCACTATCGGTCAACCAAGCTTGAGCGGCAGCATATTTTCATAACGCTTGTTCACATCTGTGGTTTCTTTTGAGCATTCTCAATTAATTGATCGTATTCATCAAAGCCAGCTGCTTTTTGCCACATTATCCGTACCAGCATCGAATCCAAAGTAGGCATTGGCGTTTTCGCATTTACCACTAGTGATATCGATGTAAGAAGATGGGTCCGTATAGTCTGGGCTCCAACCCAAGTTATTGTTCAAATCCCAGTCTTGTTGCGATGCATTTTCAGCAAAGTAGGTAACCTGTTGCAGGTCATCATCTGAGATCATTTTCAGATCAATAACAATATTTTCTGCTCCTAAAGTTGACTCGATCGACTGTTTGAAGGGATTGGGCTTGTTTGATTCCTTCTGTATAAGTTGAGGAAGTTGGAAGGTCCAAATGAATTGGGAATTCAACTCCTTGAGCCTGCAAGTCTGCCTTGGCTTTGGCAAACTCTTCTTTGGCCTTGGTTGGATTGTAGAGGGTATCTTTCCATCTGCGACAGAGACCCCTTTCCATTCATCCCCATAAGCTTCCAAGTCTTTTTTCTACTGCATCCCCAAATTGTTGGCCATTGATTTGGACAAAGTTTGGTGGCGTAAAGGTATTACGGATGACCTTATTGGCAGCAGCTTCTCCGTTCGCCTGAGCTACGTATGCCTTACGGTTGAAGGCAAACATAATTGCTTGACGGAAGTCCTTATTTAAAATTGCTTTCTTAGTCGAAGTCTTTTGAGCATCTGTGGTCTTGGCTGTAATTTCATAAGACTGACGGTCAATGTTGAAGGAAAGGTTGTAGGTAGATGAACCTTGGTCACTAAAGACGATATCGTCTTTGTGCTTCTTTTCTACACTCTTATAGTTGGAGCCACTTGGGAAGACACGGGCAACCGTATAGTCGCCTTTTGTCAAATCCACGAATCAAGGATTCTGAGTCTTGTCCATCATAATAGGTCAGTTTGACTTTACTGATCTTGACATTATCTGCATCCCAGTAAGTTGGGTTCTTTCCAATGTCGCTGAGGATTTAGAAGTGATGGATTTGATCAAATAAGGACCGCAGTAAAGGATACTAGACGGAGAAGTTCCTGACCATAGCCATCTCCTTTTAGATTTCAGGAATTCTTCATTGACCGGCATCAGGATCCCCATCGTAGTCTTGGAATTCCAGAAGCTTTCTGGTTGGCTCAAGGTATATTGGACCGTGTAATCGTCAATAGCTTTCACTCCAACAGTTGAGAAATCAGATGTCTTCCCTGAAACATAATCATCCAAGCCTTTGACAGATTTTTTGGACCAAGTAAACCGCTTGTGATTTTTGTCTGCCGTAACGTGTTTGAGACCTGTGACAAAGTCTTTGGCCTTGACTTCTCCATATTCTTCCCCTTCAGAAGTCATCCATTTGACCCCTTTGCGGAGTTTATAAGTATAGGTCAAGCCATCCTTGAAACAGTCCAGTCTTTAGCAAGCGATGGAATCAAATTCCCATACTTGTCCACTTCCAACAAGCCATCTATCGCATTTCCTGTAAACTCGGAAGTCGATTTTTATTAGAAATCGAATAGTCGAGAGTATCTGGATCCTGGGTATAGACATAGCTAAAAGTCTGATCGCCAGAACTTCCAGATTTCCTCCTGAGCAGGCTGCCAGTACACCGGCTGATAAAAGCAGAGCGCTGGTAGCTAAGAGTACCTTCCCCTTTGTTCATATAAATCACCTCATTGTAAAAAATGTTATACTCAATTTAAATTATAGCACTTTCTAAAGAAATGTAAACGCTTTTACTGTGAAATTATTCTATTTCTTCTTTATTTTTTCAATTTCTTATTTTTCAAGAATTTTTTCAGGTTTAATCCCTGGCCTGTATGATATAATGGAATCTATGAATTATGGGAGACATTTACACAAACGACTAAAACACAGCCTCTTGTCCCTCCTTGTGGGAGTCTTGGCATTAGGCCCTATTTCCACTGCCTTTGCGGACGACATCTACCAGCAAGAAGATGTCATGAAAATCGCGACTGATGCTGGATTAGAATTGATGATTTTTACAAGCCCAAGGCCGACATCGTCATCGATGCCAATACTGGAGCCATCCTATACGGAGACAATATCGATACGGTCCGGGACTCAGGCAGCATGGCCAAACTCATGAGTGCCTATGTGGTCTTTCGGGCTCTCAAAGAAGGTAAGATCAAGTACGATACCGTGATCACAGCAACTGCGTCAGACCAAGCCATTTCGGAAAACAATCTGTTAAGCAACTCACCGATTGTGGCTGGCGTAGACTACAAAGTATCGGAATTGATCAAGATGCTCTTTGTTCCATCTTCTAGCGCGCTGTGATTATGCTCGCAAACGCTGTTACGGACAATGATCCCGATAAGTTTTTTGGACTTAATGAATCAGTACGCGCAAGAAATGGGGATGAGCCATACCAAATGGCACAATCCAAATGGAGCGATGATCTCGGTCCTTCAGGGCTACTACAATCCTCAGCGCTACGATGTCAATGCGAATAACGAAATTACAGCGCGGGACATGTCTATTCTAGCTTATCACATCGTAAACGACCTGCCAGAAATGTTGGAATACACCAAGCAAGCTCACACTACGATCATGGAAGGAACCCCCCTACGAGCAAAGCTATGATAACTACAATACTTCCTCGAAGGTGGAAAGTTCGCCCTCAAAGGAACAGATGGACTCAAAACTGGATCCAGCCCGACTGCTGACTACAACTACACCGCGACAACCAAGCGAGGTAAACAGCGGATTATCGAAGTGATTTTGGGGGGTTGGGAACTACGATGTCGAGATCGCCGAAAGTTACCGCAATCAAATCGGGAATACCCCATTACTGAGAAAATGTTCGCAGACTACCAGTATAAAAAAGTCCTCTGCAGGTGAGCACAAAATCGATGGGAAGACCATTCAACTGAAGCAAGACTTCTATGCGACCGTTAAGAAGGGGACGAAGCCAGCCCTTAAACTGGAAGACAACCGCCTAGTCGTTCAGAACGGCTTGCAACAGGTATCTCCAAGTATTAAACCGGGAGTGGCCGTAAGTGAGTCTAAAACAACGACCTCTAGCAATAAAAAAGCAAGGGACTCGATGCCATGTGGCTCTTCTGCTTCCTGCCTGCCGGAATTTTATACCTGATCTTTAAACAAACGGATCCAAAAAAAGAAAATAGAAAGAACTCCCATTACCACAAGGTATGGGAGTTCTTGGTTTGTCTACATTCTCTGTGAATGATAGATGCTGATTTAGGCCAAACCTTGAACGTAGGCATCTACTGCTACGATGGCTTGGGCAATATCAGAAGCCTTAACTTCAAATGGCATTTGATGGATGGTTTCTCCTTCGATGGTGGCTTGTTGGCCAACCTTGAGAAGATCTTCGTAGCTTGCATTTTCAAGATGCATTTCTTTCAGAGTGGTTGGCATGCCAATTTGTTGATAGAAACGAATGTATTTGTTCAATTCTTCTTTTGGTCGGTTTTCCAAGAACAATTGAACCAAGGTTCCATAGGCTACTTTTTTCACCGTGAGTCAAATGGTGAATGTCTCCGGTGAGGGCCGTAAAGCCATTATGGATGGCGTGAGCCGCAGCACCCACCACTTTCAAACCCAATCCCACTAAGAAGGGTATTGGCTTCGATGATGTTTTCAAGAGCAGGCGTTAAACTTTGGCTTCACAGGCCGCCATAGCTTGGAGACCGTCTGCAAATAAGGTTTCTTCACAACGTTGTGCAATAGCGACACCCGCTAGAGTTTGGTGTTTCCCTAACATAGTTTTTCCGTTGGCTTGAAGGACTGCACGCGCTTCTACCCAAGTTGCTAGGCCATCTGCGATACCAGAAGCGAGCAAGCGTTTTGGTGCTTGAGAGATCACCTTTGCTATCCACCTCAAGACCAATTCTGGGTTTTTAGAGTAGAAGATATATGTCAAAGGCACCCTCATCTGTATAAATAACAGACAAGGCTGAAACTGGGGCATCTGTAGAAGTTGATGGTAGGGGCAATCACAACTGGTGATTTTAAAAGATCGGCAATAGCTTTAGCACTATCGATAGTCTTTCCTCCACCTAAACCAATAATCAAGTTACAACCTTGCTCTTTCCCTAAAGAAACAACACGATTGATTTCATTGTCTGAAAGCTTCTCCATTAAAGAAGACAGGTAATACTTCAAATCCAAACCGCAAGAGATATTTTTTCAAATTTTTCCCCTACAAGTTCATAAACTAGTTGGTCACAGAGAAGAATTGGATGATCGCCCAATTCAAGAATCGTTTCGCATTTTCAAACAAGGCATTTTCACCTTGAATATAGCGTGAGGGACTTGCAAAATTCGCATCTTCCTCTCCTTTCATTAAATCGTATTCTGATGATGAATGGTTGCCCAATCGTTTGCAAAAATCATCCACTGCTTTTCCAATTGATGGCATTCCAAAGGCTGCTTCAAACACATCTGCTCCAGCAGTAATCGCTTGTGCTCCTTCTTTGAATGCCCGATTGACTTGACCAACATTCTTAAAGGACGCCGCTAGAATTTTGCTTGATGAATGATTTTTTCAATTGCTTCTGCCAATTGTGCTATTACCTGCGCTGAATCAATATCTGAAGTTCTCCATTCGATTATAATAGGGAGCAAGGTAATCTGCGCCTGCTTCCAATAGCCAAAAGACCTTGAAATACAGTATAAATTGCGGTTGCAGTAATTTTATAACCTTCTGATTTTAATGTTTTGATAGTCGCCAACCCCTTCAGGAGTAACGGAACTTTTAATAAAAACATTTCCGCCACATTCTTGTCGAATTTTCGCAAAGATCTTTTAAAATACCGTCATAATCTTCGCAACAACTTGCACATGGATAGAAGGAGCTTCGCCAATGATCTCCCGAACTTCATGAATCCGTTTAAAGAAGTCGATTTCTCCTTCTTTTTGGCAATTGTTGGGTTAGAGGTTACCCCAGCAAGGGGTAACACTTCGAGCCCATTTTTTTTATTTCATTTATATTTAAAGTATCAAGCATAAATTCCATAAACAAACCTCTTTTACTATAGGGTATGCTCTGTCCGTCCAATAATATCATCTTGAGTGGCTTTTTGATAGTACATTGAAGAAAGCTGAATAGCCTGCTACACGTACAATTAAGTCACGGTGTTTTTCTGGATGTTTTTGCGCATCCAAAAGCGTTTCTCTAGAAACTACATTATACTGGATGTGGTATCCATGTAAACGATTAAAGAACGTACGGAGTAAAGCAATAAGTTTTAATTTATCTTCTTCTTTGGCTAAAGTTTGTGGGTTTACTTTTTGGTTCAGTAAAACACCACCAACTATTTCATCTGTTGGCAATTTAGATACTGATTTTAGAACAGATGTTGGGCCATGTTGGTCCATATTGTGGGATGGAGAGCATCCTTCTGCTAGTGGAGTTCCAGCATTTCGGCCGTCTGGTGTCGCCAAAGTACCTGTCCTTGCCCCACATTGGCTGAAATAGAGGAAGTTCCTGAGTAACGGATACCACCAATTGGACCTCGACCATAACGTGTGTTTGGATATTTAGCGATCTCATCTACGTAAATATCATAAGCATCCGTAACTAATTGATCCGCATAATCATCATCATTTCCGTATTTAGGAGCATCGTGAATCAGCATCTCTTGAATTTCTTTACCACGTTCACCTGCATAGTCTGTTTTTAAAGCATGCCAAAGTTCTTGTGGTGTTAGTCGTCCTTCTTCAAAGACTAATTTCTTTTATCGCCGCAAGAGAATCAGATAGATTCGCAATACCAACTTGAAGACCAGAAATGTAGTCATAGACTGCTCCACCTTCTTTAAGGTGTTTACCACGACCAATACAGTCATCTGTCAAAAGCAGAACACAAGATATCTGGTACTTCTCTTTCAAGAGCAAGGTCAATTGCATTTTCAACGATGACACTCATACGTGTCAAATACCGTAATGTTTTATCCCAGGCAGTTTTTAGCTCATCAAATGACTTCATATTCACAAAATGACCGAAACTTGGTGCAAATCGTTTGCCAGATGCTGGATCGATTCCATCATTCATTGTAATGAGCAATACTTTAGGGAAGTTCATATAACTCATACCCGTACAACGGTAACCCCATTTCCCTGGAACTGCAGTTTCAACACATCCAATTGCACTGTAATCATAAGCATCTTCTTCAAGCACGCCTTTTGCAATAAAGGATGGAATAATAATTTCATCGTTATTGAAAGCTGGCATACCAAAGCCAAGCCTCAAACCTCAATACATTCGTTCATAAAGCGGGCATCCAAACCAGCATGATAACGAACGGTTAAGTTGGTTGTGGAAGATGGGTTTGAGCAACTGACTTCAATACTAAGTAAGACAATGGATTAACAGCATCCTTTTTATCCCGTGTCTGACCACCAATGGTAACGTTTTGATAAAGGGACTACCTTGCAGATGAAGGTGTGAGCTTGACTACGGACTTTATTAATTGTAATTGTTTTGATCCATAAGTTGGTCAAACGCTCTACAATACTTGCTTCTGTCTCACGACCTGCTTCCAGATCAGCCTTTTACAAAAGGATATGTATTGGTCAAAACGTCCATATGATAAAGAGTGACCATTTGATTCAATCTGTAGGATACACTGGATAAACCATACAGATTGAACAGCTTCTGCAAAAGTTTCTGCTGGTTCATATGGAACCTTCGAACAAATACGAGCAATCTCCAATAATTCTTTGCGACGTTCAGGACCTGCTGTCTCTGCCATTTCAGTTGCTAACTTCACAAAACGCTCTGCATAGGTTTTTAACTGCATCCACAATGATAAAAAATCGAATCATAGAAATGATATTTATCAATACTTGAAGGATCTGTTAAATCAAGATTAGCTTTCGCTTCACGCGCCTTTTCTTCAAAAACCTTTCAAACTCATACTGCAAAAGTTTTGATAGTTAACAGCTAAATGAGCATCCCTGAATTCATCTTTCCTTCCATACCAAAGAATCCAGTCTCCATATAGACTTGTACTTCATCTGGAAGAAGTGCTCCAGCACGTGCACGGAGATTATTATTTTCCCAGAAAGGAGCAATTGCTCTTAGCTGATCTTTTGTTTCCTCTGTAATATAGAAGACATCCCCGTCACGCTTTTCAAATAAATCCAATTCATTTAATACAAACTCTAATGTATATTCTGGGAAAATAGGGAGCATCCTTATTCGAAGAGGCTTGATTCCCAACAATCATCGTTTCATCTTCGATATACAAGGTCATATTTTCAAGAATCTGTTTTTAACATATAGGCCCGTTTTAAAAACATTTGGTTTCTCCTTGTGTTCCCTTGATAGGCTTTCTGTTGCCAAAACAGCACGTTCTGCATCAATGTAAGGTTTCTTGTTCAATACATCTTCCCTGATATTTATTCATCCGATCGGTTAGACTACCAAAAATAGTCCGTTTTGATAGATGTTCTTGCTACTTCTACTGTGTTTGTCATATCTGATAAACCTTTCTTTTTGAAATTATTTTGTTTTCTTTCGTAACTATAGTAGCATTTAATCGTTTGAAATTCAATAAATACTCTGTAGAATAGCTAGTTCTATCTAAAACAGCACATATGTGCCATTATCTTTTTAGGACACTATTTTTCGGCTTCTAGTTCATTCGCATAAGCCAATTTATCTTGGAATTTAAAGAATGGGAAGTAAACAAGCGTTGAGATTCCTAAAACAATTACCTGTACAATGGCACCTTGCCACCCACCAACCATAAATCCTGAGATAATAGCTGGTGTACTCCAAGGTAGAGTAACCCCAGAAAATGGTTGCATAAAGCTGATCGCAATCGAGCCATACACTACAACAGCCGCTTAATATAGGTACCAAAATAAACGGAAGGAACATCACTGGATTCATGACAATTGGAAAAACCAAACACAACTGGTTCATTGACATTAAATAGTGCTGGAAAAGCGACTACTTTACCTAAAGCTTTGTATTGTTTTGATTTTGTTGCAAAAAGCATAGCAATAACCAATCCAAACGTAATACCAGACCCAGATAGGATTAAAAAGCTATCTAAGAATTGTTGCGTTACAATGTGAGCACCATTTTCAACAGATAGATTTCCAGCGACTAACATTGATTTATTAGCATCAAGATTTGAAAGGAGTAAAGCTGTCACAACGCCATTAACAACTGATTGGCCATGTACCCCGAACCACCATAAGAAGGAGATAAAGAAGGCAATACCAATTGTTACATATAATGAACCTGTTAAACCTGCAATGGAACTTGAATCACATCATAGATCATTTTCGATAAAGGTACCACCACCAGTGACAACTTTTGAAATGATATAGACAATCATGGAAAGGAGGAAAACAGCAAAAGCTGGAATCATTGCTTCAAATTGTTTGGCAATGGCTTGAGGTACTTGTTCTGGCATTTTAATAACAATGTGTCTTTTGATAAACACAGTATAAATCGCACCAACCACTGACCCTATAATAATAGCCCCGATAATCCCTTTGACCACCAAACCATACTTTTGCAATGGCATCACCAATTGGTTCTCCCTAGCTATTTTTAAGAAGATTTTTAACAAGATAAAGTATGAAGAAAGGGATAAAACTCCTGCTGGCAAGGGTTCTACTCCACTGTTTTTAGCATATGAATAACCAATGGAGAAGCACGAAATTAAGCCCATGATGGCGAATGTTCTGAATAAACCTGCATAAATGGCTCTGTCCACGTATCGCCAAATACACTAGCAATAGCCTGATTAAGGCCTTCAAATGGTAATTGCCCCAATAATCAGGAACAAACTACCAACTGTCACCGTTAATGGAAGGATCCGCTAACATCCCATCTTTAAGAGCAATAATTCCTTTCAAGTTTACAAAACCATGATTGGACGATAATTTTCTGAGAATTAAAATTAGACATGGGAAGCCTCCTTATTTTTCTCTAGCAATTCTAGAGCTAGATTTAGTACTTTTCTTACCATCCAACATCCCATAAATGCCATAGGGATGACAGCAATAGGAATATGGTTTGCCTCACAAATCGCTTTTGATTTATCAAAGTATAAGCTACTTGAGGGCCCAACAAAGCGACATCGATTTCAGGAGCAAAAATCTGCTAATTTCGCTTGAGAATAGGCATCGATTTCAGCATCAATCCCTAATTCCCTTAGGGGCCGCCACCTTCATATTATTATTTACCAACATTCCTGTTGAAAATCCTGCTGCACAAAACAATCCAATTTTTTCATCTTATTTTCCATCCTTATTGTTTCGCTTCTGAAAGTTCTTTTACGTAAGTCAATCATTTCTTTGATCAAGTTAATCTCTGTGATTGAAGTCATTAAGGATCTTGTGAGTGCACAAACAAAGCTGTAATCTCTGTCTTTGTCCCACCTGCTTCCTGGGCTAAAATTGTGTTTGCAAGTTATGCGCTTCTAGCAGTAACCGCATCTGCCTTTCACCACAATTTCGTCTTCAGAAGATTCATAATCGCCCTCCCTTAGCAAACGATAAAGCTTGGTAAATAGTGCCGTTTAGCATCACCCGCATTTAAAATCAATCCCATAATAATTTCCGGTCCGCAACAATGACTTCCATAACGAAGCCTCCTTTACTTTTGAAAGCGCTTTTATTTCTAACAACAATATATCATCTTTATCTTCACTGTCAACGATTTTGAAACATATGTTTGTCTTTTTATTGTTGCACTTTGTGCTATTACACCTTATAAAAAAACTGCCCACAAACAAGCAATCTTCTTATTATTCTAAAAATTAGCATCTCCATCCAATTCTAGCATTTTATAATCGTTGCTTCGTCGCCACAGATGATTAATATATAACCAGCTTTGATCATCGATAGTATTGCCCCTGCTTTCTCTCCATATGCTTTCAAAAGAAACTGTTTTTGGGATTTGTTTCAATTCTTCCAATCTGATAGCAACTGTTCTTTCTTGTAAATCTGGACATCACTGGTTTTCCTTTCCTGATCGAAAGACCGACAACAAAACCTCTCCGACTGCCGCTTCAGATCTGAGTTCTGTAAAGTCTTTTCTGTTAGCATATCATCAAACCACTGTAGATGGTGTAACAAGCAGGGCCAGCCCACTACCTACTACCGCTAATATCCAAATTTTTCCCAACTGTCCTCTATAAGTCACTCAAAAATATTTTGAAGTGAGAATTTCTTTCAGCTAATTCCCTTTATTTTCCTGAATCAGTGTCGTATCATTTGACAAAACGACACCTCCATGAAACGTGCTAGCCATAATATAAAATGAGTGGCATTCACAATGGTAACGAGCATGAATACGCATTAGGACCACCAGCTCAACGGATAGAAGTATACATTTTCTTAGACGCTACTCCCAATACAATCAAAAAGAAGACAATGCTTTTCCCCAAGGGGAAAACCTGAGCAATACGTAACTGAACGAAGTACAATGAT
>VOFI01003650.1_pt1 | contig 36856 bp, 53 predicted proteins | sample 5384131 | NCBI WGS metagenome assembly VOFI01 (sample SAMN12384728, study PRJNA508395) | human gut metagenome | isolation source: healthy gut H | host: Homo sapiens | reverse complement strand
GGTGCGGCCCTTTGCGGGGTGAAATGGGAGAAGCATTGTGCAATACCGCCAATTTCTGGCGAAACAAACGGGAGATATCTTGCCTTTTGCTTTCTTGACAAGGCCTTGCCTTGTCCCGTATAATGAAGAGCAATGATAGAGGCGCGGCATACATCAGTACCCTCCGCCCACCGGCAGGTCACCGGGGAGGGGAAAGGGAAGGCCGCCGAAGGGTCCCCCTCCGTTGCCTTTGGCGGGAGGATGCCTGGGCCGTCAGAGAATATCTGACGGACTGCCATTGAAGATACAATGGAGCGCTTGCCGATGACAGCAGCGCTTGGGTTCGATGGAGCGCTATCATGGTAAAACCAAAGGGACCCCCCGTTTCGTCCCGCTTTCTATTGTTTACCATGGATCCGCTTCGGGTCCATGGTTTTTTCTTGAAAAACCAAAATCAAAAGAAAGGAGACACCATGAAGAAGATTCTTGCCCTTGCCCTGTCTCTCTCACCCTGGCCCTGTCCCTGTGTGCCTGCGGAGACACCACCGGCGATACCGCCGAGAACACCGACACCCAGCAAATGGAGACCGACGTGGAGATCCCGAAGTGGAGGATCTGACCGGCACGGACACCAGCGCCATTCCGGGTCTGGAGGACGGTGTGCTCACCGTTGGTATGGAGTGCGCCTACGCGCCTTACAACTGGACCCAGATGGACGATTCCAACGGCGCGGTGCCCATCGTGAACAACCCCGGCTCCTACGCCAACGGCTATGACGTGATGATCGCCCAGCGCATCTGCGACACCTACGGCTGGGAACTGGAGATCATGTCCCTGGACTGGGCTGGCCTGATCCCTGCCCTGCAGGCCGGCACCATTGACGCCGTCATCGCCGGTCAGTCCATGACCGAGGATCGTATGGCCGAGGTGGACATGGCTGGCCCTACTTCTACGCCTCCATCGTCTGCGTGACCAAGGAGGGCAGCGACGTGGCCTCCGCCACCGGCATCAGCCAGCTCTACCGGCACCTGCACCGCCCAGACCGGCACCATTTGGTACGACACCTGCCTGCCCCAGGCAGCAGAAGTGGCCGACATTGAGATCATGCCCCAGACGGAGGATGCCCCCGCCATGATCATGGCCGTGAGTCCGGCACCGTGAACTTCATCTGCACCGACATCCCCACCGCCATGGGTGCCTGCGCTCGGTATGACGACCTGACCATTCTGGACTTCTCCGACAACGCCGAGGACAACTTCGACGTCAGCGAGCGAAGGCGACATCAACATCGGCATCTCCGTGGTCAAGGGCAACACCCAGCTGAAGGACGCCATTGACACCGTCCTGGCCCCCCTGAACGGCGACATCTTCAACGCCATCATGAACGAGGCCATCGCCGTCCAGCCCACCATCTGATCCCGTGCCATCCGGCCCCTTTGGGCCGAAATAAGGATATTCGCCCACTATCCGGCCCTGCCTCCCAGGGCCGGATAGTGGCGGTTAACAGAGAAAGGAACACGAATCTCCATGGAAAAACTCTTGGAACTGGGCTATGACATGTCCCGCTTGTGGGAGAATTACTGGCCCAATTATTTGATCGGTATTCGGAATACCCTCATTGTGGCCGTGGTGGCTACTATTATTGGCTGTATCATCGGCCTGGTCTGCGGCATCCTCAACACCATCCCCTACACCAAGCGGGACTCCCTGGGCAAGCGGTTTGTTCTGAGGCTCATCCGGGTCATCGTGCGGATCTATGTGGAGGTCTTCCGGGGTACGCCTATGATCCTCCAGGCGGTGTTCATCTACTATGGCATGCCCTATTTCATCGATGGGTTTACCGCCTTCCAGGGATACTCTGGTATATGGTTTGCCTCCCTGTTGGTGGTGTCCATCAACACCGGTTCCTACATGGCTGAGTCCGTCCGGGGCGGCATCATCTCCGTGGACCCCGGCCAGACGGAAGGGAGCCCAGGCCATCGGCATGACCCATGTGCAGACCATGACCAACGTCATCCTGCCCCAGGCGGTGCGGAACATCGTGCCCCAGATCGGCAACAACTTTATCATCAACATCAAGGACACCTCGGTGATGTTCGTCATCGGCTTCATCGAATTCTTCGCCACCCACCAGAACATCGTAGGGGTGAACTACCTGTACTTCCCCTCGGCCACCATTGAGATGATCGGCTACCTGTGCATGACCTTGCTGGCCTCCTTCATCCTGCGGAAGATCGAGAAGAAGATGGACGGGTCTGACAGCTACGAACTGGCCCAGGCAGACGTGCTCACCATGTCCGCCGGCACCTACAGCAACCCCGACCGGGGCACCCCTTTGACGAGCGCAACCCCGAGGCCCAGAAGAGCATGCTCCGGGAGGAGCTCCGCCCATCGCCAGGCCGAGCGGGACGCCGCTGCCTGGGAGGGCCAGATGGCCGAGACCCGCGGCCCCCACGGAGGCGACCGGAATTCTGAAGGAGGGACCAGTAATGGATGAGATGATTTTGCAGGTAAACCACCTGTCCAAGTCCTTCGGCAAGCACGAGGTGCTCAAGGACATCAACTTTACGGTGAAGGCCGGGGACGTGACCTCCATCATTGGGGCCTCTGGCTCCGGCAAGTCCACCCTGCTGCGGTGCATCAACCTGCTGGAGATCCCCACCAGCGGGGGAGATCCTCTTCCATGGGGAGAACATTCTCACCCAGAAGGGGGCGCCCCCGCCTACCGCACCCGGTGGGCATGGTGTTCCAGCAGTTCAACCTGTTCAACAACATGTCCGTTCTGAAAAACTGCATGGTGGGCCAGACCAAGGTCTTGAAGAAGCACGAGAAGGAGGCCAAGGACCTGGCCATGCAGTACCTGAACAAGGTGGGCATGGCTCCCTTACATCAACGCCGGCCCCGGCAGCTCTCCGGCGGCCAGAAGCAGCGGGTGGCCATCGCCCGGGCCCTGGCCATGAACCCGGAGGTCCTCCTCTTTGACGAGCCCACCTCCGCCCTGGACCCGGAGATGGTGGGGGAGGTGCTCACCGTCATGCAGCAGCCTGGCCAAGGAGGGGGCCTGACCATGCTGGTGGTCACCCATGAGATGGCCTTCGCCCGGGACGTGTCCAACCACGTGGTGTTCATGCGGGACGGGGTCATCTGGGAGGAAGGCGCCCCCAGCAGATCTTTGCCGACCCCCAGCGGCAGGAGACCAGGACTTCCTCTCCCGGTTTATGGAACGGTAATATTTTTTGAACCCGCTGCGCTGGGCTTCAAAAATAAGAGATTGCAGCCGACTGCGCGCCCCGGATGCCAAGGCATCCGGGGGGGCACTTGCGGCTGAGCAGGATTTTTTCACCGGCGGAGCCGGCGAAAAAATGGATGGGAAATTCTTTCCGCGGCTGCGGCCGCGGGAACTCTGCGAGGCTGCTTTGGGAAGGCCCTTCCACAGAAAAACGCAGAAGAGAAAGGACCGAAGCGAAAGGCTTCGGTCCTTTTGTCGTGTTGGGATGCCAGGGGCTGCTCACAGGAAGGCGAACCCGTAGATCAGATAGGCCGCCGCGGCCAGCACGCTGGCGCAGAGGGCGAAGGGCATCTGGGTGCGCACATGGTCCAGGGGAGGATGTTGGTGGCCTGGCCGATGAGGATGGAGTTGTCGGAGTAGAAGCACAGCTGGGTGCCGAACACCGAACCGGAGAAGATGGCGGCGATGGCCACGGCCATGTTGGCGTCCATGGCCTGAACCAGGGGGACCACCAGGGGGGACCATGATGGCCGACACGCCCCAGGCGTTGGCCAAGGCGAAGGTCATCACCGTGGCCACCAGGAAGATGACAAAGGGCAGCAGCTGCCCGCCCATGAGGGGGGCGACCTTCTCGATGATGAATTGGTCCATGCCCAGGGACTCGCAGGCGGACTTGAACATGAAGGCGATGACCAGCAGGGCCAGCACCGACACCATGGTGGAGAAGCCCTCCCAGACGCCGTCTACGTACTCGGCGATGGACATGAGCCTCCGGGCCAGGTAGAGGATGCCGGTGAAGATCAGGGCCACCACCACGCCGGTGAGCACGTCGATGTCGAAGAGGATGGTGGCGGCCACCAGCACGGCGATGGGCAGGACCAGGTCCCACAGGCCGGCAGTATGGCGGCTCTTGGCAGGGGTTCCTCAGGGAAGGGGTCGGCGTCGTCCTGTCCCACGGGCTTGCCGTCGGGGGAAGAGGACGCCGGTCTCCTCCGCTTCCTTCTGGAACTTCCGCATGGGACCGAAAGAGGGGGATGACCCCGGTGATCACCAGCAGCAGCACCAGCAGGCACAGCATGGGGTAGAACATGAAGGGGATGGACTGGATGTACACCAGGGTGGCGCTGCCCCCCCTCCGGGACGATCCCTGTGGTGTCGATGAGGCTGGCGTAGTAAATCGACTAGGAGGACAGCGGGATGAGCACCACCACCGGGGCGGAGGTGGAGCCAATGACATAGGCCGTCATGGTCCGGTGGATTCGGTGGGAGTCGTTGAGGCGCTTGTTGATGGAGCCGGTGACCAGGATGTCCAGGTAGTCATCCACGAAGAGGAGCACGCTCAGCAGCCACTCGGCCAGCAGGGAGCGTTTCTTGGTGGTGGCAAACCGGGAAAGGACCCCGGTGAAGCCCATGGCGGCCCGGATTTCTCCAAAACCCCCACCAGGCCCCCCCAGCAGACCCACCACCAGCAGCACCCAGACATTCTCCGCAGAGACGGTCTGAATCTGCTCGATGAGGGCGTAGAACCAATCCCCTTATACCCCAGAATCAGGGCCAGGAGGGTGGCGATCAGCAGGGACTCGAAGGTGCGCTTGGTGATCAGGGCCACAACGATGAGGACGATGACAGGGACGATGCTGACGATTCCATAGGTTGTTGGTTCCATGTAAGTAACCCCCTTCCTGTCTGTAACCGGCGCCGGGCGGGCTATGGAATGGCGGAGCGTTCGAAGCGGAATCGTGGCGGATGGGGCGGGGTAAAGACGGGTGGACGGATGCCTCCTCTCTTCTCTCTCTGATTGGGCCAGCATCAGGGTTGGGTGTCCCCCTCCAGCAGCAGGCGCATGATCTCCCAGCGGGAGGTGACACCCAGCTTACGAAAGATGTTTTGGTAATGCTTCTGGAGGGTGGAGTCCCGCACCTGGAGGGCTTCGGCGATCTCCCGGTTTTCCCGGAAGCGGGTGAGCATCTCCAGCAGCTGGGTCTCCCGGGTGGTGAGGCCATACCGGGCGGCCACGGCGGGCAGGTCGTAGCCGGCGGCGTTCTGACGGCGGATCATTTGGTCCAGCAGGGTGTTCATTTGCTGGTTGAGATGGGTGCCCACTGCGTTGCACAGGGAAGAGCTCCTCGTCGGTGAAGGGGCCATCCTCCCGGCGGCGGAAGAGGCTCAGCACCCCAGGGGCCTTCCGTGGTGTACGATGGCGTAGTACAAGGTGTCGTAGACCTGGTAGGGGGCGTAGCATTTCTGGTAAATGGGGGACCGCAGCCGCTGCTGCTCCCCTACCAAATCGCTCTCCCGAAAGACGGTGGACTCCCGGCAGCAGCTGAGCCAGCCGGTGTAGTCGTCATCGGCAAAGCGCATATAGTTGCGTTCGGCTTCTGCAAACTCTGCAGGGGTACACAGGGGATCCACCAGGCGGATGGGAGCGCCCCCCTCCTGGCTGCGCATGATGCTGGCATAGCGGAAGGGAATGAGCATTTTCAGCATGGGCAGGAAGGTCTGACCCAGTTCCCCCGTAGGTCTGGCACTGGTACAGTTCACGAAGAACATTATTGAAGATAAGAAAGCTGTTTTTACTAATCATGGGAAAGTCCCTTCCTCTACAGTTGCAAGTTCGTCTTCTTTAGTATACTGGAAAACAAAATGGAAAGACATACTTCAAAATGTTGAGAAGTACTTCTTTTCAAGTATAAAATATGGAAAGAAAAGAATTTTAAAAATATAAAAACAAGGATATAATGGAGATGCTTACAATATTTGCTGGAAAGTTTCCCCAATTATTGACAAAAAGCACAGTGTTGGCCGTGGCGCAGCGTTGTTTCCGATGCAAAGCATGCCGACACTCCATGATGGAAGGAATACACGAACTTGCAGTAAGGAGGAACGAACCATGGCAAACCGTGAACAGGTAGTACGGGACCTTGACCGGGTCATCGGCCTGATCAAGACCGACGCGAAAGACATCCCCGCAGAAACCAAACAGCAAATGATGAAGGAGACCATTCATCATTTCAACGAATATGTCAGCCCCGGCTGGCTCCAGTACAGAAAGTCGGTTTCCTCGGAGACCGACGGCGACGTGGTGCTGGAATGGGAGGACGGCGGCTCCTACTTCTACGGCCTGAACGGCGAGAAGTTCCTGGACTGCCTGGGCGGCTTTGGCATTTACACCGCCGGCCACAGCGAGCCGGAGATTGTAGATGGTCAAGGCCCAGCTCAACCGGCAGGGCCTTCACTCCCAAGAACTGATCGACCCCCTCCGGGGCTACCTGGCCAAGGCTGTGGCTGACATTACCCCCGGCGACCTGAAGCAGTGCTTCTTCACCAACTGCGGCACCGAGGCCGTGGAAATGGCCCTGAAGCTGGCCCTTTGGTTTAAGACCGGCGGCCGCTGGTACATCTCCACCATCCGGGCCTTCCACGGCAAGACCGCCGGGTCCCTGTCCGTGGGCGGCAAGAGCACCTATCGGGAGCCTTACCTCCCCTGGTGCAGCAGGTGACCCACGTGGAGTACGGCAACGCCGACGCCATGCGCACCGCCATCGAGAACCTGGAGGCCGTGGGCGAGAAGATCGCCGCCGTTATCCTGGAGCCCATCCAGGGCGAGGCCGGCGTCATCGTGCCCCCGCCGGGCTACCTGAAGGAGGTCCGCAAGATCTGCGATGAGCACAACCTGCCCCTGATCCTGGACGAGATCCAGACCGGCATGGGCCGCACCGGCACCATGTGGCGCTGCGAGGCGGAGGACATGGTGCCCGACGTCATGACCTTCGGCAAGGCCTTCGGCGGCGGCGTGATGCCCATCACCGGGTTCATCTGCCGGCCCCATATGTGGAGCCAGCCCCTCATTGACAACCCCTATCTCCTGGGGTCCACCACCTTTGGCGGCAACCCGGTGTGCTGCTCTGCCGCCATTGCCACCATCCGCTACATGCTGGCCCACGACATCCCCGGCCAGTGCCGGGACAAGGGCGCCCCTCCTGAAGAAAGGCTTGGAGGACATGGCCGCCAAGTACCCCACCGTGGTCAAGGAAGTCCGGGGCGTGGGCATGATGCTGGCCGTGGAGTTCTACTCCGACGAGATTGGGTACGAGTTCTCCAAGGAGATGTACAATCATAAGGTGATCATCGCCGGCACCTTAAACAACGCGGAAACCATCCGCTTTGAGCCCCCCGGCGTGCTGACGGAGGAGGAGATCGCCACCGTGATCCAGGCGGCTCACGAATCCGCAGCCAAAGCCAAGGAGGTCATGAAACTCTGACCTCTCTGGCAGTTTCCCATACCATCACACGCCCGTTTATACTATTAGGAGGCAAAGTATGAAACTCTGTAAAAATTATATCAACGGCGAATGGGTGGATAGCGTCAGCGGAAAGACCGCCCCTACCTACAACCCTGCCACCGGTGAGGTTTTGGCCGAAATGGTGGTGAGTACCCCGAAGACGTGGACCTGGCGGTGGCTGCTGCCAGAACCTCCTTCTACGAGACCCGGGATTGGCGGGACATGGACAGCCAGACCCGGGGGATATCCTCCTGAAGATTGCCGACCTCATCGACAAGTACCGGGACGAACTGGCCCGCATCGAGTCCATGGACATGGGCAAACCCCTGCGGGAGGCCGAGGGCGACGTGGACGACGCCCTGCACTGCTACCGCTACTATGCCGGCCTGATCAAGGCCCCTCACGGCGGCTGCTATGAGGTCAACGAGGGCTTTGGAAAGATGCACTCCTTCACCATCCATGAGCCTGTGGGGGTGGTGGCCCTCATCAGTGCGTGGAACTTCCCTTCGTCATGGGGTCCTGGAAGATTGCCCCGGCCCTGGCCGCCGGCAACAGCATCATCTTTAAGCCCGCCTCCAACGCGGTGATGTCCAACGTGAAGATGTTCGAGATCCTTGAGGAGGCCGGCGTGCCCAAGGGGGCTGCCAACCTGATCCTGGGCCCCGGCGGGTCCGTGGGCGAGGCCCTGGCCTCCCACCCCGGCATCGAGATGATCACCCTCACCGGCTCCACCGCCGTGGGACAGAGCATCATGCGCTGCGCCGCCAGCAACATCAAGAAGATCGGCCTGGAACTGGGCGGCAAGTCCCCCAACATCATCTTCGCCGACGTGGATCTGGAGGCCGCCGTGGAGTGGGCCATGATCGGCATCTTCTTCAACCAGGGCGAGGTGTGCTGCGCCGGTTCCCGGATCATCATTGAGGAGAGCATCCACGACGCCTTTGTCAAACGCTTTGCCGAGCGGGCCAACGCCATGACCATCGGCAACCCCTTGGACAACCCGGACATGGGTCCCCTGGTCAGCGAAGGCCAGCTCCGGGACGTGCTGGGCTATGTCCAGAAGGGCATCGAGGAAGGGGCCACCCTGGTCTGCGGCGGCGAGCGCTACACCGAGGGCGAGTGCGCCAAGGGCTACTTCATGCGCCCCACCATCTTTGACAACTGCACCCCCGACATGACCATCGTCCGGGAGGAGATCTTCGGCCCCGTGGTCACCATCCAGACCTTCCAAACCGAGGAGGAGGCCATTGCCCTGGCCAACGACACCATCTACGGCCTGGCCGGCGGCGTGTTCACCCACCAGCTGGAGCGGGCCCTCCGGGTGGTCAAGGAAGTCCGGGCGGGCATCACCTGGGTCAACGCCTTCAACCCCACCTTCAACGAGGCTCCCTGGGGCGGGTACAAGATGTCCGGCATCGGCCGCGAGCTGGGCGTCCACGGCCTGGAGGAGTACCAGGAGATCAAGCAGGTGAACATCAACCTCACCCCCGGTCCCGCTGGGTGGTATGAGCACTGAGACCGGCACAACCGATTAGCCCCCACCGTACCGAACAGAACGCCCCCCCAGGGAATCCCCTGGGGGCGTTTCCATGCCCGTTTTGCCGGACGGGGCATGGCAGGACGCCAAGGACAAAAACAGGGCCGGACCCCATGGGGGTCCGGCCCTTGGTCTGCCCAACAGGGGGCAGTGCGAGTACCGTTTTACTCAGCGTGGTACCGGGTGAGGACGGTGGCCATCTGTGCCCGGCTGGCAGTGTTGTCAGGGGCCAGGGTGTTGTTGCCAATCCCGGAGATCACGCCTTCGCCGACGGCCCAGGTCATGGCGTCCACGGCGTAGTCAGCCACCAGGTCGGCGTCGGTGTAGCCGCTCAGGTCGCCGGTGATCTCAATGGGCTCCTCGGTCTCAAAGTCGGCGAACCGATAGAGGAAGGTAGCCATCTGCTCCCGGGTCAGCGGGTTGTTGGGGGAGAAGGTGGTCTCAGAGGTGCCGTCGGTGATGTTGTTCTCTGCAGCCCAGAGGACAGCATCGGTGTACCACTGGCCATCGGGCACGTCGGTGAAGGGGTTCTCGCCGGTGACCTCAGGCTCGCCGGCCATCCGGTACAGGACGGTGACCAGCTGGGCACGGTTGATGTTGTTGTTGGGGGAGAACCCGTCGCCGGTGCCGTTCATCAGGCCGGTGAGGGTGACATAGATCACGTCGCGGGCGAACCAGTCACCGGCGGTGACGTCGTTGTAGGAGATGGTGTGGATGCGGTTGGCAGTCTGGCCGTAACGGGCAGCGGTGACGGTGCCGTCCAGCTCCTCGGTGATGTAGTCCATCACCACCTGGTCCAGGAGGATGCCGGTGTCGTATCCGCTTTCAGCGGCTTTGAAGGCATAATAGGTGTCGCCGCCGGCGGCCAGGAAGTCGTTGGTGACGATGGTGTAGGTGGCGTCTGCGTCGAAGGCCTGGCCGCCCACGGTCAGGATGGTGACGCGGTTGATGGAGGCGGGCTCGGCATAGGTGGTGCCGGGATAATTCTCGCCGGCGTCGTAGGCTGCGCCGGTGTTGATGGTGAACTCAATGCCAGCCACCTGGGGGAAAGCGCCTACCGGTTCGGGGGTGCAGTAGGTGGAAGCTTCCAGGGCCTCCAGCAGTTCTGCGCCGGTGAGCTCAACGACATACAGGGTGTTGCCGAAAGGCAGGACGTCGTTGACGGACTTCTTGGTGATGTCCCCAGCGGCAATGCTGGCCCGGATGCCGCCGCCGTTGGTGATGGCAGCGTCAACTTCCTCGTTGTCCTGTCCGGCCTGCCAGAGCATAGCATCGGTAATCAGGTCACCCAGGTTGGTCTCAGAAGCACGGACATTCTCCCGCACACCGTCCAGGTCCACCTCGGAGGTGCCGATGACCTGGCCCATGTCTTCCTCGATCTGAGCGTTGATTTCGGAAACACGGGTGGCAATGTCCTGGTCGGGGGTAAAGCCTTCGGTGGCATTCAGCTCTTCCATGGAGATGGTGGAGGCGTCGATGGTGCCGTCAGCGGCGATGTCCACCACGCCGACGCTCTCCAGCTTGGTGCCGGTGGAGGTGAGGACGGTGTCGCCCACCATGCCAGTGCCGTTGGTCTCCTCGGCAATGTCAGACTGGGTGGAGTGGGAGTGGCCGTCGATGAACACGTCGATGCCGGTGACGTTCTCCAGCAGGTCGATGGAGCGGTTGCCGGTGGACTCTGCGTCAATGCCCAGGTGGCCCAGGCAGATGATGTAGTCACAGCCTTCGGCGGTGAGCTCGTCCACCTGTTCCTGGGCGCAGTTGAAGAGTTCGTCCTCGGCCAGGAAGGTGACCCCCTCCAGCTTGGCGGGGTGGGCCTTGGTGGCGGTCTCGGGAGTGGCCAAGGCCGAAGACGCCCACGGTCACGTCCCCCAGCTGGAAGGTGTGGTTGGCCTCGTCCATGGCCAGCTCGCCCTCGGCGGTGAAGGCGTTGGCAGCCAGGATGGGGAACTCCGCAGACTCCATCAGAGTTTTCAGGTTGGCATAGCCAAAGTCAAACTCGTGGTTGCCGGTGGTGGCCACGTCGTAGCCAGCCATGTTCATCAGCTCTACAGCGGTGGCGCCTTCCGGACACGTTCACGCTGGTGGAGCCCTGGCTGAAGTCACCGGCGTCCATCAGGAGCACCTGGGCGCCAGCGGCCTCATAGGCGTCCTTCAGAGCAGCTACGGAAGCGTAGTTGTCGATGGCGCCGTGCACGTCGTTGGTGTGCAGGATGACGATGTGCCCCGTCAGGTCATCGTCCCAGTTTGCGGCCCCGGCGGGAATGGCCAAGGAGAGGCCATCACCAACGCCAGGAAGAGGGCGGAAAGTTTCTTCCCACGTTTCATTTTGAACAATCCTCCAATATTACAAATTTTCCGTTGTCCAGGGGCGAGCACCCTGGCTACGGAGGCTGCCTTTAGTATAGCCGATCTGCCGTGGTTTTTCCACCGTTTTTTCCTGACATTTTGTAAGGACTGTGTAAAATCTGTGTAAACTTTAAGGGGACTGTCCTTCGGGAGAAGCGGGGGCGTTCCCAAGAAAAAAGGAACGTGCGGTACCGCACGTTCCTTTTTTGCATCCAGGGCAGAAGGGGGCCGGAGGGGCCCGGTCCGCTTACGGGTTGCTGTAGAAGTACCCCATTTTGTCGTACTGATACTCCAGGGCCTCGGTCATCCGCTCAGCCAGGTAGAGGAACCGGGCGAAGTTCTTCCGGGGGTCCAGGCTCAGGTGGTGGACGTAGTAGGTGGCCAGGGGCAGGTGGTAGGCCCCGTCCTCCCCGGGCTGCTGGCGCTCCAGCAGCGCGTCGGTGGGCAGGAAGTAGAGGGCCTTGAGGTAGGCCTTCCCCTCCGGACTCACCCCGTAACCCAGGACGGCGGCATAGTCAAAGTCCACCTGGGTGAAGGTGTTGACGGCCTCCTCGTCCCAGGGGCTGTTGGCCATGGGAAGGAAGAAGGGGCGGATGACCACCGTCTGGTCCTTCAGGTGGGCCAGCTTTTGGTCCAGGGGGTGTCGCTCTGGGGGATGGGGGTGCCGTCCACCCGCTCCAGATGGGCGGCCAGCCGGTCCCCCACCTGGGAGAAGGTCACCCGGTGGGTGGAGGAGAAGTGGGTGTACCGGCCCAGGACGGTCAGGCCCTCCTGGAGCAGGTCCTCCCGGTGGGTGTCGTGGGCAGTGTGGATGTCAGACATGGTTACGACCTCCTTACATCAAACAAAACATGAAGTGCTATCGTGTGGTTCCAACAAAGACTATGGGCTGTAGAGCAGGTTGCGCTCCACGGCGGTGTAAAGGTCCAGCATGGCCTGGTCCTCTGGGGGGACGGTGTAACTCCCGTGGCCGTTCTCGTCCACGAAGAGGGTGCCCCGGCGCAGAAGCATTCGGGAGGCCACCTCTTGGTCCAGCCAGGTGAAGTATTGGTTCAGGGGGATCCCCGCCGCTGGAGGACGTGGAGGCCCAGGAAGGTGCAGCTCTCCAGCCGGTCCGGGCGGGCTGGGTCTCGTAGTTGGTCCAGATGAGGTAGTCGGTGGACAGGCGCGCGATGAGGGCGGTGGGGTCCCAGTCTGCGGCTTCCTCCGAAGGGGAGATCCCCAGGTGGGTGTAGAGGACACCCGTCGGACAGGTTCACGGCGGGCAGGTGGTCCCCCACAAACACCAGCATCACCGGCCGCTCCACCTGGGAGAAGTAGTCGGTGAGGATCCCCAGCGCCTGGTCGGCGTGGTGCAGGCCCACCACCAAGGCGTCCAGGATGGCCAGATCCTCCTGGGAGAGCAGGTCACTCTGGGCAGGGGAAGCCCGAGGAGACGCCGTACTTCTCCGGGTTGTAGGGCTGGTGGTTCTCCATGGACAGGCCGTAGAGGAAGAGGGGGGCGGGTGGGGTCCCGGGTATCGTACCGGGCGATGAGCTCTTGGGCGAAGGACAGGTCGTACAGATAGGGGCCGCAGGCCTCGCCCTGGGTGAGGAAGTCCTCCAGGAAGTCCACCGTGTCAAACCCAATGGCGGGGTGGGTGGTGACGCGGTTGTACAGCTCGTTGGTGTGGGCGTGGACAAACTCCGTGGCATACCCCGCCTGCTTCAGCTGCCGGACGGTGGTGGGCAGCTGGGCATAAACCCCCTCGTCCAGGGTGGTGAGGGTGTCCCCCTCCCGGAGGAGGGGGCTGGACAGGCCGGTGAACATCTCCATCTCCACGTTTCCGGTGCCGTTGCCGTAGTTGTTGGACAGGCACCAGCCGTTGGTGCTGGCCTCTGCCAGGCGGTGGAAGTTGGGCAGGGGGTCCTCTTCAAAGGTGATCCCCGGCAGGCGGGTGACGTCGAAGAAACTCTCCGAGGTGATGAAGATGATGTCCGGGGTTCCCTCCGATGCGGCAGCGCCGGGGGCGAGGGCGCCCTTCCGGAAGGTGTCCGCCAACTGGGCGGCCTGGGCGTTGCCCTCGGCTTGATGACCTCCACCCGCTGGGCCCAGGCGGTGTAAATGCCCAGCACCACCCCCGCCTGCTGGTTGCGGGCGGACTGGTCGGCACTGTCCTGGTCCAGGGCCAGGGCGGCCTTCTGCAGGGGGCGCCGGGGAGGAGGCGGCCAGCAGCAGAGCCACCCCCGCGGCGCTGACCAGCAGGCCGGCGCGGCGGCTGGGGCGCCACGTCTCCTTCCGGCGAAGGGTTTCCGTGAGGACGGCGGCGATGGCGATGCCCAGGATCATGGTCAGGGAGGGGATAAGCTGGGCGGTGGCGTAGCCGGTGACCTCCCCCAGGTTTTCCACGAAGGTGAAGTCGCTGAGTTGGAGGGGGTGCCGTTGATGTTCATCTTATACCGGCTGGTGACGGCCACCCCCATGAACACCGCCACCTCCGGCAGGCAGGCGGGGAAACAGGCGGCGGAACAGGCCGTAGAGGGTGAAGCTGAGGCTGGAGAACAGCAGCCAGAACAGCCCCACGGCCTTGCCGTGGGTGGCCATCCAGGGCAGGGGCGCCCACAGGCTCTCCAGCCACACCACCTGGGTGGCATACAGGGTGACCACAGGGGCCAGGGCCAAGGCCAGCCAGGGGAAAAGGCCAGTTGTTTTCGGGTTGGGTGGGGGACATGGATCAGACTCCTTCAAAAGACCTCCCCACCTGGTCCCGGGCGGGGGACTGGGGGAGATCCTGTCGAATGGTTTCCTTCTATTATAGCCGCAAATTCCCGCCAGTGCAAGGGAGAGAAGGTGGGATTTGGGGCCATCCTCACCTTGCGCTGGAGGGAAAAAAATGTGGTACAGTCAAAGCAGAAATGCCAACGGCCCGGCGCCGTGCCGGGCGGGAAAGGAGCCTGCCCATGGGAATCCGATTGGGCCTGTGCCAGACGAGGGTCACCCGGGACAAGGGGGAAAACCTCCGCCTGGCGGAAGCGGCCCCTTCGACAGGCGGCAGACCAGGGGGCCAACCTGGCCCTGCTGCCGGAGATGTTCAACTGCCCCTACGAAAACCCCTGCTTCCCCCTCTACGGGGAGCCCGCCGGGGGGGAGACCTGGCAGTTCCTGGCCGCCATGGCCCGGGAGCTGGGGCTGTACCTGGCCGGGGGGCTCTGTGCCGGAGCTGGAGGGGGACAAGGTGTACAACACCTGCTACCTCTTCCCCCCCAAGGGGAGGAGCTGGCCCGCCACCGGAAGGTCCACCTCTTCGACATCGACGTGCCGGGGGCCAGCGGTTCAAGGAGTCAGACACCTTGGCCGCCGGCAACCAGATCACGGTGGTGGACACCCTCTGGGCACGCTGGGCCTTGCCATCTGCTTTGACATTCGCTTCGCCGAACTCTTCCGGGTCATGGGGGACCGGGGGGCCCAGCTCATCCTGGTGCCCGCCGCCTTCAACATGACCACGGGGCCGGTCCACTGGGACCTGGCCTTCCGGATGCGGGCCCTGGACCAGCAGTGCTTTGTGGCCGGCTGCTCCCCCGCCCGGGACGAGAGGCCTCCTATGTGGCCTATGGCCACTCCCTGGTGTGCAACCCCTGGGGAGATCCTCGCCCAGCTGGACGAGAAGCCAGGGGTGCAGGTGGTGGACATTGACTTGGGGGACCTGGCCAAGTACCGGGGGCAGATCCCCATCCTATCCGGCCGGCGAGGCGACCTGTACCGGACCGAGGACCGGACGTAACCCATCCAACCCGACGAAAGAAAGGGATGCTGCCATGTATTACTATAATAGCGCGTACACCACCTACAACTATGCGGCCGGGGCTTTGGGCATCCTGGTGGTGGCGGTGGTGCTCACCGCCCTGCTGCTGGTGCTGGTGCTGCCCAAACAGAAGGACGGCCACCTGCCCGCCTTTTTTCCAGCTGCTCTACGATCTGTTCACCCCAAGGCGCTGATGATTGAGAAACTGCTGCAGGTTCTCTATGTGTTCCTCAACTGCCTGACGGTGCTCTTCGGCATTGCGATCTTCTTCAACGGGTTCTTTGCCGGCTTTGGGCGCATTGTGCTGGGGCTGGTGATCCTGGTGGTGGGCCCCGTCTTGCTGCGGTGATCCATGAGCTGCTCTTTGCTGGCGGTGATGCAGGTGAAGGCCACCCGGGAGATCAACCAGAAGCTGGACCGGCTCACCGGCGCGCCCCTGCAGGCAGCAGGGGCTGCCCAGGGGACGGAAAACCCAGACGCCGCCGGCCCCGCCCGCCGGGCCGATGGTCCACTGCACCCACTGCGGCACCTGGTACCGCGAAGGGGCGGGACGCTGCCCCGTGTGCGGCACCCAGCTGCAGAAGCGGGCGGACAACCCATAATCTTTGGAAAGAGCAAGCAAAAAAACGCGGCTGCCCAGCCGCGTTCCTTTTTGCTGTTTCGAAAACCGTGGCCCCCTGGGGCCACGGCGGTCAAGACTGATCAAAAAATGGGAGGAGCAGGACCGGCAGGTGACCTCTACCTTCCCCACCCCCCGGGGCAGCCGCATGGATTGGCCGCAGGTGGGGCAGCGGAAGTAGTAGTACTGGGTGTCGGTCTGCATCTGTTTTTTGCGGCGGAACCAGCGGAAGGCCGACCGGGAGAGGGCCAGGAAACGGGCGTTTTCCACCTGCCGCTTCTCCTGGTTTTTGGACAGCAGGCGGATCAGCAGGTACACCAGCACCACGGCGGCGGGGATCCACAGCGGCAGGAAGAAGCGTCCTAAGGCGGCCAGGATCAGAAAGAGAAGGAACCAAAACAGGCTGTACAGGTCAAAGCCCGGGTGCCGTTGGAAAAAGGATTTCTTGGGTTCTGCCACAAGCGCCACCTCCTGGAGGGTACTACAGTACCTTATATTATACGCGCTGTCCAGGCAGAGCGTCAAGAGAAAGGTGCAGGAGATCGGGGGCGAGCACGCAGCGGACGCTTACATCCCGGCGGTGACGGCCAGCAGGTCTGCGTACCAGGTTTGGGTCTGGGCGGGGTCCTGGCTGTTGAAATAGAGGGTGCCCTCCCCCGTCTCCACCGCCAGGATGGGGGAGGAGTCGGTGTAGAGGTACATCTCACAGGGCCGGTCTCCCGACTGCGGAAGTGGCCGATGAGGCGGCGGCCGTCGTCCAGGCCGTTGGTGCGGACGTATTCATCCTCCGGCAGGGCCTCCAGAAGGGTGACGGACCGGATGTCTTGGGGCCACCTCCGTGTCGTAGAGAAAGGCAGACACCGCCACCCGCTCCGAGGTGATGGACACCGAGGAGCCGCCAAAATCCGCCCAGAGAAAGAGGACGCACAGCCCCCCACCAGGAGGATCCCCACCCCCCGCCAACAGGGCGATGGTCCCGCCCCCAGGCCCCGGGTTTGGCCATGTTCATGGAGGAGTTGTAGGGCACCAACCGGTCCTGGACCAGCCAGCGGGGGTCGTTGGGGTTTTCGTACCAGCCTTTTCGCCAGTAGACATCGTCGTCCACCACCAGGGGGACGGGGTCGGCGGCCAGGATCTGCCGCCGTCTTCGGGCCATCCAAAGCATCCCGGTGAGAAAAATGGCGGCGGGGAGCAGCTCCAGGACCAGGTAGATCCCGTAGGCGGTGTGCCCCACCCAGTGGGCCCGCGCCATCCACCAGGCAGCGCTCCAGCAGGCCGCGGCGTTAAAGAGGCTGCTGAGGAGGAGGGTCCAGCCCCACACCTGGCGCTCCAGGCGGTTGACCGCCTGGTTCACCGCGGTGTCTTGGCTGTAGACCTTGTTCCCCCGGCGGGACAGGACGGCGTGGGAGGGCCCAGAGGGTGAGGCTGATGGCCAGGCCGCTGCCCAGCAGGCCCCAGCCGCTGCCCTGGGTCAGCAGGAAGTCCCGTACCCCAGGGAGCAGCAGGGTGGTCAGGATGAGGCCGCAGGGCAGCAGGTGCCACACCAGGCCAGGACCCTGCCCCCGCCGCTGGGCGGAGGCTCGGGTGTCTGCGGCGGCGAAGGTGGCGGGCCCCCCACCACCCAGCCCCGGGCCATCTTCAGATCGTAGAGGGTTCGGTGGGTGCCCAGGGAGGAGCCACTGGGCACCGATGACGAGTTCCACCAGCCACAAGCACCAGAGGATCAAAAAGGGGGAGAAGCGCCAGAAGGCCACCAGGCACACCGCCACCCCCAGGATCAGGTTGACCAGGTAGAACCGCCGGGTCCGCCGGCGGAAGGTGTCCATCAACGCAACCACTTCCGCCTGGTCGGCGGCCTCCTGGGGCAGGTGGACGCCCAGGAGCATCCCCTCGGCATAGGGGCGCTTGCCCCCGTAGACGGCAAAAAAGACCCCCTACCATCAGCAGGTCACAGAACAAAAGATGATAAAGAGCAGCATGGTTACCCCTCCATTCCCGCGAAGGCGGCGGTGCACAGGGAGAAGAACTCCTCCCGGGGCACCCCTTTCAGCTTGGCCTCGGCGATGAGGAGCTCCAGCTCCTCCGCCAGTTTTTCCCGAAAGACCCCGTTGGGGTCCCCCCGCCCTAAGAGACGGTGGCCCCGTGGCGGCGGTCGGTCTCCAAAAAGCCTTCCGCCTTCAGGGCTTGGTAGGCTTTGCTCACCGTCATGGTATTCACCCCCAGGTCCGCCGCCAGTTGGCGGACGGTGGGCAGGCTCTCCCCCACGGCGAACTCCCCCCGGGCAATGCCCCGGACAATCTCGTTGCGCAGCTGCACATAGATGGGCACCTGGCTGGCCATGTCAATCCGCAGGATCATGGCGGGACCCTCCTTCCTATTTGTATCATTTGTATTATATCAAATAATACAAAGAAGTCAAGAGCGGGGCGCGGGAGGGGGATTGTCCCCCTCCCCGGCCGGCGGGTATGCTATACTGGGAGCCAAGAAATGCACAAGGAGGGGGTGCCCACTATGGCGGCGAAGAAGAACGAGAGATATCCCCTGCGCATCCAGGGGCTATGGCAGCGCTGGGGAGGGCGTGGCCCGGCTGGAGGGTCAGGCGGTGTTCGTGAAAGGGCCCTTCGGGGGAGCTGTGCCAGGTTCATTTATTAAAGGTGGGCAAAACCGCTGCCTGGGGAAAGGTGGACCAGGTGCTGGAGCCCTCCCCTGGCCGCCAAGTGCCCGACTGCCCCCGGTACCCCCAGTGCGGGGGGTGCCAGCTGCGGCACATGACCTATGCCGAGGAGCTGGCCTTCAAGCGGCAGAAGGTCAGGACGCCCTCCAGCGCATCGGCGGCTGGGAGGGGGGAGGTGACGGTGATCCACGGGGCCAAGGACCCGGACCGGTACCGGAACAAGATCCAGTTCCCCGTGGCAGAGGGGCCCAAGGTGGGCTTCTTCCGAGCCCGGAGCCATGACGTCATCGACGCGCCGGACTGCCTGCTCCAGCCCATGGCGGCCACCCGGCTCCGGGGGCCTTTCGGGATTGGATGGCGGCCCACCGCATCCCCGCCTATGACGAGAAGGCCCACCGGGGCTGCTCCGCCACTTCTACGTGCGCACCAACCGGAAGGGGCAGTCCCTGTGCGCGGTGATTGCCAACGGGGAGGCGCTGCCCCAGGAGGCGGCCCTGGTCCAGGCCCCGGCATAAAGGCCAGAGCCCAACCTGGTGGGGGTGGTCCTCTCGGTGAACCGGGAGAAGACCAATGTGATCCTGGGCAAGACCTACCGCACCCTCTGGGGCCGGGACTATCTGATGGACACCCTCTGCGGCCTGGAGTTCCGCCTGTCGGTCCCCTCCTTCTACCAGGTGAACCGGGATCAGGCGGAGGTCCTCTATGGCCGGGCCCTGGCCTTTGCCGGCCTCACTGGGCGGGAGACGGTGGTGGACCTTTACTGCGGCATCGGCACCATCACCCTGGTGATGGCCCGCCATAGGGGGCGGGCCATCGGGGCGGAGGTGATCCCCGCCGCAGTGGAGGACGCCCAGGCCAACGCCCGGCGCAACGGGGTGGAGAATGCGGAGTTTCTCTGCGCCGACGCCGGCCAAGGGCCGCCCAGGAGCTGGCCCGCCGGGGGCTCCGCCCCGACGTGATCTGCGTAGACCCGCCCCGGAAGGGGATCTCCCCCGAGGTGGTGGAGGCCATTGTCCCGATGGCCCCCAGCGGGTGGTGTACGTCTCCTGCGACCCGGCCTCGCTGGGCCGGGATGTGAAACGGCTGCGGGAGGGGGCTACCTGCTCCAGCAGGCGGAGGCGGTGGATCTGTTCCCGCGGACGGGGCATGTGGAGACGGTGTGTCTTTTGTCCAAACAAAACCCTGAGCGGCCCGAAACGATGCAGGAACGGAAGGAATGCACGCCTGGGAAAAGCGTGAGTGTGGGACTTTTTCGACGCCTCTTTAGGGGACGGCCGCAGGAAGGAAGCTCTGATAGCGTGCGAACACCCCACCGGCTGGGCCGGTGGGGTGTTCGCATTCAGCGGGCGCACTGGCGTTAAGACTTGGAACGGGACCGCCGCACCAGGGAGAGGATGCCGGCGCCAGTAGATGGTGCTCACCGCCTCGTTGCGCTGGTCCTCCAGCTTCCTGCCCCGGCGGTAGTCCCCCCTCCTCCAGGAGGAGTTGGAAGGCCCCGAAGAGGGTGCAGGTCTTGACCAGGAGAAAGACCCCGGCCGCCACCAGCAGCAGGGAGCAGGTCCACCGCGGCGATCAGGAGCATCCCATCCTCCACCACGGCGGCGGCCACGAACAGGGGCACGGCGGCCAGGATGCACAGCCCCACCCCCAGGATCAGCAGGCGGGTGTGCTGCCCTTCGTACAGGGCCTTCTCCTTCTCCACCATGCCGGTGACGCCGTAGGCCAGCCCCACCGGCTCGTGCTCCCAGGCCTCGTAGGGCTCCATCCGCCGGCCGTAGGAGAGAAAGAGGGCCACCGCCCCGGCGATGATCAGCAGGAGGATGGCGGTCCCCACGCCCCCGGCCAGGTTCTCCGGGATGCGGTAGCCCCCCTCGTAGTCGGACAGGCCCCCCAGCAAAATCAACCGTGGGGGGAGAGGATGCACAGAGCCACCCCCAGGGCCAAGCGCCCCGCCTGGACCCGGACGGTGGCCAGGTAGTCGTGGACCATTTCCAGGGTGAGGGGGTGCGGACGGGCAGGGGCGCTTCCTCCGGGGCCTCCGAGGGCGAGGGCAGCTCCCCGGGGAGGGCGTCGGCCAGGTCGATCTCATCTTTCAGTAAGGTGTCGGTGCTCACGTCAAAGAGCTGGCTGAGTTTGAGGATCTTGTCCAGGTCCGGGATGGAGGCCGCGCTCTCCCACTTGGACACCGGCCTTGGCGGGGACACCCCCAGCCGGCCGGCCAGCTCCTCCTGGGACCAGCCGCTGCGCTTGCGCAGCTCGGTAATCTTATCGGCCAAAAATCATGGTTTGGGTCCTCCTTGTGTCGGGCACGGCGGCCCTGGTTTTCTGCCCTTACCTTAGCAGAATCCCCGGTTGCAGGCCACCAAGCGGGGCTGGAATGTTGTCAACCGGCGGTTGCATGGTGGATTTCCCAGGTTACGATAGCATGTTTTCCCCGGAATGTCCAGGGAACACCCCCCATTGGTGGTAGGGTGTGAAAAGTTGCCCACAACTAACCAAAACACCCCTAAAAAACTTTGCACTTTGGCAAAGTTTTGCTTGTAATTTGGGGCAAAGGGTGGTACACTGCAACCGACAATTTAATAATGGGAGATGCTATTTTTTTTGTAACGCCGCAGGCACCCCTGCGGCGGAAGGAGAAGTTCATGAAAAACGCATTTTCGCACTTTTCCTGTCGGCCCTGCTTCTGGTCACTGTACTCTGCGCCTGCGGAGACGAGAGCCAAAGTGAAGTAGGCGGCACCGGCAGCGACGGAACAAGCACTTCCGGCGAGGCAGTCACCGGCGGCGAGCTGGTGGTTGGCATCTCGCAAGACCTGGGAGACAGTCTTGACCCGTATCAGATGACGGCAGCAGGAACCAGAGAGGTCTTATTCAACGTCTACGAGGGCTTGGTGAAGCCCACCTCCACGGGGGAGTATGTCCCCCGCCGTGGCCTCGGACAGTACCGTGTCTGAGGATGGCCTCACCTACACCTTCCCCTGCGGGAGGGCGTCCTCTTCCACAATGGGGAAGAGGTCACCACCGATGACGTGATTTATTCCTTTGAAACCTGCGCCGAGACCACGGTGGACACCGCCCCCTGGCCGCGGCGCTTTCTGCTGTAGAAAGTGTAACTGCCGACGGCAATACCATCACCGTCACCCTGTCTGAGGCCAACCCCGACTTCCTCAGCTATGTGGGCATGGTGTACATCGTCCCCGACGATTACACCGACCAGGCCACCGCCCCCGTGGGCACCGGGCCCTTCCGGTTCGTGTCCCGGTCGGTGCAGCAGAACCTGGTGATGGAGAAGTTTGCCGACTACTGGGGCGAGGGGGCTTCCCTGGACAAGGTGACCTTCCAGATCTTTGAGGACTCCAACGCCCTGATGTCTGCCCTGTCGGCAGAGTCGGTGGACATGGCCGTCCACCTGACCATCGACCAGGTGAACACCATCGGCGAGGGGACCTACAAGACCCTGGAGGGTACCATGAACCTGGTGCAGGCCCTGTACCTGAACAACAACGTGGAGCCCTTCAACAATGAGCAGGTCCGCCAAGGCCCTGTGCTATGCCATCGACGTGGACGAGATCATGGAACTCACCGCCGAGGGCCACGGCACCAAGGTGGGCACCTCCATCTACCCCCGCCTTCACCAAGTACTACGATGAGAGCCTCAACGACGCCTACCCCTATGACACGGAGAAGGCCAAGGAGCTGCTCACCCAGGCGGGTTATCCCGACGGGTTCTCCATGACCATCACCGTCCCTCCAACTACACCCCCCACATGAACGTGGCGGAGGTCATTGTGGAGCAGCTGTCCCGGGTGGGCATCACGGCCACCATCAACCCCGTGGAGTGGGAGACCTGGCTGTCCGAGACCTACATGGGCCGGGACTTTGAGAGCACCGTGGTGGGCTTTGACGCCTCCAACCTCAGCGCCGGGGCCCTGCTCAACCGCTGGGTGAGCACCGACGGGAACAACATGATCAACTACAACAACCCCGAGTACGATTCCCTCATGGCCCAGGCGGCAGCCACCACCGACGATGCCCAGCAGACCGACCTGTATAAGCAGGCGGCTGCTCTGCTGTCCGAGACGGCGGCCAACGTCTACATCCAGGACCTGCCGGACTTCGTGCTCCTGAAGTCCAACCTGGAGGGGTACCAGTTCTACCCCCTGTATGTGATGGACCTGTCCACGGTCCACTACGTCCAGTAATCCCCTAGCCACAGCTCCGGGGGAGCCGAGAGCCCAAGAAAGAAAGAAAGGAGGGCGGGAAGATGAAATTCATTCTGCGCAAGATCCTCACTCTCATTATTACATTGTTCATCGTTTCTCTTCTCGCCTTCCTGGCTTTCCAGGTGATTCCCGGCTCCCCCCCGCCACCAGTATGCTGGGCACCAACGCCACCCCGGAAACCGTGGCGGAGTTGGAGGCGGAACTGGGGTTGGACGACCCCGTTCTGGTCCGCTATGCCCGCTGGGTGGGGGATTTTGTCCAGGGTGACTGGGGCACCAGCTACAGCTACAGCCTTCCGGTGAAGGACATGGTGCTGGAAAAACTCCCCGCCACGGCCACCTTGGTGCTTCTGGGTTTTGCCATTACGGTGGCGGCGTCCTTCCCCATCGGCATTGCCACGGCCAAACGGGCCGGCGGCAAGCTGGACCGGGCCATCACGGTGTTCAACCAGGTGTGCATGTCCATCCCGCCGGTGTTTGTGGGCATCCTGCTGTGCTTCGTGTTCGGCATCACCTTGCGGGTGTTTGTCCCGGGCAGGTTTGTCACCTTTGGGGAGGATCCGGGGGCTTTCTGCTCTACATGCTCTTCCCTGCCCCTGGCGGTGGCCCTGTCCCGGATTGCTATGACGGTGAAGATGCTCCGCTCCTCCATCCTGGACGAGATGGAAAAAGGACTACATCCGCTTTTGGGGGTCACCGCCGCCGAGCTGGTGGCGGGGGAGCATTGTGGTGGAGCAGGTCTTTGCCGTGCCTGGCCTGGGGCAGCTGCTGCTGTCCTCCATCGGCAGCCGGGACTTCCCGGTGGCCCAGGCGGTGGTCATTCTGCTGGCGACCTGGGTGGTGGTGGTGAACTTCATTGCCGATGTGCTGTATCAGTATATGGATCCGAGAATCCGGATAAGATAAGGAATTTTGGGAGGAGCCCGGAAGGTTGGCGCTTCGTTCGGAAGGGCAGTGTACGGGGGTGTCGGGTGTTCTGCCTGGCCCGTTGCTCCTCCCAAAATTGGGATGCCCCGAACCGCGCCGGCGAAGCCGGCACCTCGGGGGAGGGATGTTTTGGCCGGCGGAGCCGGTCAAAACATGATTCCATTTTCTTTCCCCGCCTGCGGGCGGGGAAACTCTGCGAGGCGTGCCCTACCGGGCGAGGGGCGTTGGACGGAAAGGCTGGTGGGGCCCTTCGGGTTTTGCGGGCTGCCGCCCGGACCTGCTGGGTTTGCCCTACCGGGCGAGTCCGTTGGACGGTGGGGGCTGTGAGGCCCTGTGGGTTTTGCGGGCTGCCGCCCGGACCTGCTGGGTTTGCCCTACCGGGCGAGTCTGTTGGGCGGTTGGGTGCGTGAGGCCCTGTGGGGTTTGCGGGCTGCCGCCCGGACCTGCTTGCCCTGCCGGGCGAGTCTGTTGGGCGGTGGGGTGTGTGAAGCCCTGTGGGGGTTGCGGGCTGCCGCCCGGACCTGCTGGGTTTGCCCTGCCGGGCGAGTCCGTTGGACGGAAAAGGGTGTGTGCCCTGCGGGTTTTTGGTTGTGGCCCTGGGAAGGGGCCGAAGGATTGTGCATTGCGCAGAAGGGAGTGAGACAACGTGCTTTTTGGATCTGTGGTGGAGAAGCGGTTCCCCAGAAGGGGATCATCCGGGGCCGGGGGAAGGCCGGGCCAACTACTTTTTGTGGGCGGGCGGCATCCTCACGGGGGTGATGCTGCTGCTCATCCTGGTGGGTTATGTGGGACCCCCTACAGCACCACCGAGATGTCCGGGGCGGATAAGTTCCTGGGGCCCTGCCTGGCCCATCCTCTGGGGACGGACAACTTCGGCCGGGACCTGCTCTCTCGCATCATGGAGGGGGCGGGAAGCACGTTCTCCATTGCCTTGTGCGTGGTGCTCATCGGCGGCTTGGTGGGGACCATCATCGGCTGCCTCACCGGTTACTTTGGGGGCGTGGCGGACCTGATCCTCATGCGAGTGTGCGACGCCATCACCGCCTTCCCCAGCATTCTGCTGGCGCTGGTGCTCATCACCATCATCGGCCAGGGGAAGTACCCCATCATCCTCATCCTGGGGATCCTCTTCATCCCTCCTTCGCCCGGGTGGTCCGGGGGAGGTGGCCAAGCGGAACATGAACTATGTGGCCTCCGCCCGGCTCATGGGGGCCAGCCACCTGCGGATCATCTTCCGCCACATCCTGCCCAACACCCGGCAGGTGCTGCTGCCGACGCTGGCCATCGGGTTTAACAACGCCGTTCTGGCGGAGGCCAGCATGAGCTACCTGGGGGGGGGTTCTGCCCCCGGACGCCTCCCTGGGGCGGATGCTGGCCGAGGCCCAGACCTACCTGGGCCGGGCCCCCTGGTATGCCCTGTTCGTGGGCCTGGCCATCGTGCTGCTGATCCTGGGGCTGAGCCTGCTCACCGAGGGCCTCCAGCAGAAGCGCCGCAGCTGAGAGAGGGGGACGCACCATGCTCTTAGACATTCAAGACCTCCACGTCCGCTTCCGCAATGCCCCGCCGGGGAAGGAAGCGGTGAAGGGGCATCTCCCTGGACATGCGGGAAGGGGAGATCCTGGGCCTGGTGGGGGAGTCCGGCAGCGGCAAGACGGTCACCGCCATGGCCTTGGCGGGGCTGCTGAGCAACGCCAAGACGGAACTCTCCGGCCAGATCTTCTTCCGGGGGATGGACCTGCTCCAAGCCTCCCGGGAGACCGTCCGGGCCCTTCGGGGCAGGGAGATCGCCGTGGTCTTTCAGGAGCCCATGACCTCCATGGACCCGGTGATGCCCATCGGCCCCCAGGTGGAAGAGGCCCTGATGGTCCACACCCAAGCTGGGCCCGGCCCAGCGGCGGGAGAAGGCCCTGCAGGCCATGGCCGACGCGGAACTGCCGGAGCCGGCGGTGCTCTATGGCAAGTACCCCCACGAACTGTCCGGCGGGATGCTCCAGCGGGCCATGGTGGCCGCGGCCATCATCTCGGAGCCCAAGCTCCTCATCTGTGACGAGCCCACCACCGCCCTGGACGTGACCATCCAGGAGGGCATCCTGAATCTGCTGAAAAAGATCAACCGGGAGAAGGGGACGGGGATCCTCTCCATCTCCCACAACCTCCGCGGGGTGCGCAAGCTGGCACCCGGGTGGCGGTGATGTGCAAAGGCCAGCTGCTGGAGGAGGGGCCGGTGGACCAGGTGTTCTTCCACCCCCAGGCGGACTACACCAAAGGCCTCATCGCGGCCATCCCCACCAGACGGAAACAGGGGGTAAGGACCATGGAACCCATCCTGGAGATCCGAAATCTTAACAGCTTTTACCACCAGGGCGGGGGGCGCCTTCTCCAAGAAGCGCACCGTCCAGGTGCTGAAAAACGTCAACGTCACCCTGGGCCAGGGGGGAGGTCTTGGGCCTGGTGGGGGGGAGTCCGGCAGCGGCAAGTCCACCCTGGCCAAGTCCATCCTGGGCATGACCGAGTACCAGGGGAGATCATCCACCACTCCCGGCGGCCCCAGATGGTATTTCAGGACCCATACTCCTCGCTGAACCCCGCCTTCTCCATCCGGCGGATCGTGGAGGAACCCCTGCGCATTTTTGGCAAGTACCCCGCCGCAGAGATCCGCCGCCGGGGCGGGAGGAGATGCTCTGCGACGTGGGGCTGGACCCGGAGTTCCACGACCGGAAGCCCGGCCAGCTCTCCGGCGGGCAGCGGCAGCGGGTGTCCATCGCCGCAGCCATGATCGTCCGGCCCAAACTGGTGATTCTGGACGAGGCGGTCTCCGCCCTGGACGTGACCATTCAGGACCAGATCCTGGACCTGCTGATGAAGCTGCGGCGGGAGTTTGACCTGAGTTACCTCTTCATCTCCCACGACCTCAACGTCATCTACCAGTGCTGTGACCGGGTCATCGTCATGCAGAAGGGGGAGATCGTGGAGGAGAACACCGTGGACGGCATCTTCGACCACCCGGTGCACCCCTACACCAAGCAGCTGCTGCGGGCCGCGGAGTGACGGCGGTTCCAGAGATTCCTTTGCAGCCTTCCCGGCCCCGGGCCCCATGTCGGCCTGGGGCCGGTTTTTCGTGGGGCGGGCAGGGGAAGTCCCCCGGCCAGACGAAAACACGTCTTGCCAAGTGCCCGCCCTTGCAGTAAGATAGACAGCAAGAACCCCCAGAAAACCTACCGCAAGACCCCGCAAGGTCCCAACGTTTCCCCGAGGTGATTTCCCATGGCTTCCCCCTCCCCCCAAGTCTTTGAAGGTTTGGCTGATTGTGATTCTAGGCATCGCCGCCGTGTGCGTGGTGGCGATGGTCCTCCTATATGGCCAGCGGCAGACCGGCGGGATGGTCCAGATCACCCAAAACGGAACCGTGGTGGGGACCTATCCCCTGACCAGGACACCACCCTCCGTGTGGACAGTGACAACGGCGGCTATAACCTGGTGGTCATTGAAAACCACACCGTCCGGGTGGCCGAGGCCAGCTGCCCGGATCAGGTCTGCGTCCGCCACGGGGCCACGGACCAGACGGCCGATCCCATCGCCTGCCTGCCCAACGGCCTGGTGGTGGAGGTGGTGGCCAACCCCCAGACCTCCCAGCTGGACGGAGTGACTTAAGTATGAACGTCAAAAAACTCTCACACCACCATGGCCATGCTTACGGCCATCTCCATGATCGTCTTTCTCATCGAGGCGCAGATTCCCCTGCCCATCGCCATCCCCGGGGTGAAACTGGGGGTGGCCAACGTGATCACCCTCTTTGCCATCTGGACCCTGGGCCGGCGGGAGGCCGGGGTCATCCTGCTGATACGGATTGTCCTGGGGAACTTGATCGTAGGCAGCGTGATGGCCATGCTCTACAGCCTGGCCGGGGGCCTGCTGTGCTGGGTGATTATGTGCCTGATGAAGCCCATCACCAGCCGGAAGTACATCTGGGTGATGAGCATCTTCGGCGCCATGGGGCACAACGTGGGCCAGCTGGCGGTGGCGATTTTCGTCTCCGGCACGGTGTCCATTGCCATCTATGCCCCGGTGCTGTTCCTGGCGGGGATTGTCACCGGCTTTTTCACCGGCCAGTGCGCCCAGGCCGTGCTGAACCATATGGACAAGCTGCGCAAGTCCAGTTGATTGTCACCCACAAAGCGGGATTCGGTTGACAATTGAGGGGCGCCGTGGTATACTCACCTCATCTTTTGCGAAATGAGGTGGGTTTCCCATGCCAGTATCTTCTTCCCATACCAAAGTGTTGTCCCTGACCTATGTGGCCCTGATGGCGGCCCTGATGGCGGTTTGCGCTTGGATCACCATTCCGGTGGGCCCGGTGCCCTTTTACCATGCAGACCTTCGCCGTTTTTGCGGCCTTGGGCCTCTTAGGGGCAAGCGGGGCACCTTGGCGGTGGTGGTCTATCTCCTGCTGGGGCTGGTGGGGCTGCCGGTGTTTGCCGGGTTTTCCAGCGGAGCGGCTGCCCTGCTGGGGCCCACGGGCGGGTTCCTGGTGGGCTTTCTGGCCTCTGCCCTGGTGTACTGGGGGGTGACGGCCAAGTGGGGCAAGTCCCTGCCGGGGATGGCCCTGGCCATGGGGCTGGCCTGGTGGTGTGCTACGCCTTTGGCACGGTCTGGTTCCTCCTGGTGTACACCGGCGGGGAGCGCGGCGACCCTGCTGGGGGCCCTGACCCTGTGCGTGTTCCCCTACATCCTCCCCCGACCTGGGGAAGATCGTCCTGGCCCTGGTCCTGACCCGGCGGGTGGGGAAGTACGTGCGGGGATGACATTCCTTTAAAAACGAAAGGAGAGGACCGGCTGTGCAAGTGAAAGACCGCGTCCTGGCTGCCTTAGAGGCCAGCCGGGGCACCTATCTCCGGCCAGGCCCTGGCCCAGCAGCTCCAGGTGAGCCGCAACGCCGTGTGGAAGGCCATCTCCCAGCTGCGGGAGAGCGGGTATCCCATCCAAGCGGTTTCCCACCGGGGGTACTGTTTGGATGTGGACAGTCCCCTCCTTTCCCCAGAGCATCGCCCGGACACCTCACCGTGCCGGGGGCTGCAGGTGGAGGTGGCGCAGACGGTGTCCTCCACCAACACCCTCCTGCGCCAGCGGGCGGAGGAAGGGGCGCCGGAAGGGCTGGTGCTGGCGGCGGTGGAACAAACCGCCGGCAAGGGGCGGCAGGGCCACAGCTTCTTCCCCGCCGGACACGGGGCTGTATTTGAGCCTGCTGCTGCGGCCCAAACGCTCTGCCCAGGACGCCTTGCTGCTGACCACCTGCGCCGCGGCGGCGGTGGCCCTGGCCATTGAGGCCTGCGCCGGGGTGGAGGCCCAGATCAAATGGGTCAACGATGTGTTCTGCCGGGGAAAGAAGGTGTGCGGCATCCTCACCGAGGCCGCCCTGGATCTGGAGTCCGGGGGCTGCAGTATGCCATTGTGGGCATGGGGGTGAACCTCTTCCCCCGGCCGGGGGGGGTTCCCGGCGGACCTGCCCCAGGCCGGGGGCGGTGTACACCGCCCGCCCCCAGGGGCTGGAGAGCCGCAGCCAGCTGGCGGGGGGAGATCCTGAACCAATTCTTCGCCTTCTACCCCCATTTAGAGGAGAAGCCCTTTTTCCAGGCCTACCGGGACCGGTCCCTGGTGCTGGGCCGGGAGGTCACTGTCCTGGAACGGGGCCAGACCCGGACGGCGCTGGCCCTGGACCTGAACCTGACTTCTCCCTCCAAGTCAGAGAGGCCGACGGGAGGGAGCGGGCCCTGGCCTCCGGGGAGGTCCGGGTGAAACTGTAAAGGGGGGTGAGCTGCCTCCCCCCTCCATACCAGATGACTGCCCGAACGGGGCGGTGGAAAGGAACGTGCTGGGCGCGTTCCTTTTTTGTGGAAACCCAGGGGGAAGGGCAGAAAATCGGGGCGAAAGGGGTCAAATTTCTTTTCACTTGTTCACAGTTTTGCCTTTTTTGCGGCGACAGATGTGATATAATACCAGAATCATGGGTCACTGTGCCCATTGTTTTACTTTTTGGAAACACAGCGGGGTCCCCCCGCTTTTGGAAAGGAACTTCACCATCATGGGTTTTTAACCAAACTGTTTGGCACCAACATGGCCAAGGAAATCAAACGCCTTGAGCCCATCGTCAAGAAGATCGAAGCCTTGGAAGAGGAGTACAAGCAGCTCCAGGCCAAGACGCCGGAGTTCCAGGAGCGCTATAAGAACGGCGAGTCCCTGGACGACCTGCTCCCCGAGGCTTTTTGCCACCTGCCGGGAGGCTGCCGACCGGGTGCTGGGCATGCGGCCCTACCGGGTGCAGCTCATGGGCGGCATCATCCTGCACCAGGGGCGGATCGCCGAAATGAAAACCGGTGAAGGCAAGACCCTGGTGGCCACCCTCCCCGCCTATCTCAACGCCCTGTCCGGGGAAGGGTGCACATCATCACCGTCAACGACTACCTGGCCAAGCGCGACAGCGACTGGATGGGCAAGGTCTACCGCTTCCTGGGCCTCACCGTGGGCCTGGTGATCCACGGGGTGGACCCCGCCGCCAAAAAGGCCGCCTACAACGCCGACATCACCTACGGCACCAACAACGAGATGGGCTTTGACTACCTGCGGGACAACATGGCCATCTACAAGGCCGAGCTCATGCAGCGGGGCCACGCCTTCGCCATCGTGGACGAGGTGGACTCCATCCTCATCGACGAGGCCCGCACCCCCTGATCATCTCCGGCATGGGGGAGCAGTCCACCCAGCTGTACACCCTGGCTGACAACTTCGCCGCTGGGCTCAAACCCCTGGTGAAGGCCACCGTGGACGACAAGGAGCAGGAAGAGGGAGGACATCGACGCCGACTACGTGGTCAACGAGAAGGCCCGGGCCGTCACCCTCACCGCCCGGGGCATCGCCAAGGCGGAGAAGGCCTTCAACATTGAGAACCTGGCCGACCCCGAGAATACCACCCTGTCCCACCACATCAACCAGGCCATCCGGGCCCACGGGGCCTCATGAAGCGGGACATTGACTATGTGGTCAAGGACGGCGAGGTCATCATCGTGGATGAGTTCACCGGCCGTCTCATGTATGGCCGGCGGTACAACGACGGCCTGCACCAGGCCATCGAGGCCAAGGAAAAGGTCACCGTGGCCCGGGAGTCCAAGACCCTGGCCACCATCACCTTCCAGAACTACTTCCGCCTGTACAAGAAGCTCTCCGGTATGACCGGTACCGCCCTCACCGAGGAGGAGGAGTTCAACGCCACCTATAAGCTGGACATTGTGGAGGTCCCCACCAACAACCGCCCCTGATCCGCCAGGGACCACCCTGACGTGGTGTTCAAGAACACCACCGGCAAGTACCACGCCATCGTCCGGCAGATCGTGGAGTGCCACGAGAAGGGCCAGCCTGTGCTGGCGGGCACCACCTCCATCGAAAAGTCGGAGCTGCTGTCCAAGATGCTCACCAAGGCGGGCATCAAGCACAACGTATTGAACGCCAAAAACCACGAGAAGGAAGCCGAGATCGTGGCCCAGGCCGGCAAGTTCGGCGCCGTCACCGTGGCCACCAACATGGCCGGCCGTGGCACCGACATTATGCTGGGGGGCAACGCGGAGTTTTTGGCCAAGAACGACCTGCGGAAGGCGGGCCTGTCGGACGAGCTGATTGCTGAGGCCACCGGCTACGCCGAGACCGACAACGAGGAGATTCTGGATGCCCGGAAGATGTTACTCCGAGGCCGAGGCCAAGCATAAGGAGGAGATCCCCCTGAGGCGGAGAAGGTCCGCCAGGCCGGCGGCCTGTTCATCCTGGGAACCGAGCGCCACGAGTCCCGCCGCATCGACAACCAGCTCCGCGGCCGTGCCGGCCGTCAGGGCGACCCCGGCGAGAGCCGCTTCTTCCTCTGCCTGGAGGACGACATCATGCGCCTGTTCGGCACCGAGCGGATGCAGAAAATGATGGAGACCCTGAAGATCGACGACGACACCCCCATCGACGCCAAGGTCCTCTCCGGGGCCATTGAGAACGCCCAGAAGAAGGTGGAGTCCAAGAACTTCCAGGCCCCGGAAGAACACCCTGGAGTACGACGACGTGATGAACGTCCAGCGGGAAATCATCTACAAGCAGCGCCGCCAGGTGCTGGATGGGGAGAACATGGGTTCCAGGCCATCCGCAACATGCTCCACCGGTGGATCGAGGAGTCCGTCCGAGGCCACCAGGGAGAGCACAAGCACCTCACCGCCGAGAGCTGGCAGCTGGCCACCGAGCCCTGTTCCACACCTGTTCTTCCCCCCCGGAGCAGTTCCAGTACACCGATGAGGAGCTGGCCGCCAAGAGCACCGATGCCCTGATCACCGAGCTGTGACACCGCCCTGCCGTCTACAACGCCAAGGAGTCGTCCCTGGGCGAGGAGCTCATGCGGGAGCTGGAGCGGGTGATGATGCTCCGGGTGGTGGACGAATACTGGATGGACCACATCGACGCCATGGAGGAGTTGAAGAAGGGCATCCAGCTGCGGGCCTACGCCCAGACCAACCCCGTGGACGCCTATAAGAAGGAAGGCTTCGAGATGTTCGAGGCCATGGTCCAGGCCATCCAGGAGGAGACCATCCGCCGCATCGTGGTGGCCCGGGTCCAGACCAACGAGGTCCGCCGGGAGCGGGTGGCCAAGGTCACCGGCGAGTCCGGCGGCAGCGAGGAGCCCCAGAAGAAGGCCCCCGTGCGCAAGACCATCAAGATCGGCCCCAACGACCCCTGCCCCTGCGGCAGCGGCAAGAAATACAAGAAGTGCTGCTACCTGAAGGACAAGGCCGCCCAGTAAGGCCCCATGGGGTCTTTGACGCCCCCTTGTGGGGGAGAAAGGTTTGCCCCTATGTCATTTACCCAGCAGACCCACCACGGCGTCACCTTCCACACGGCAGACGCCTTCACCGCCGCCGGCGGGTGGCCCACGGTTTTGCCACCCGGCTGGGGGGCGTGAGCCGGGCCCTTATGCCCAGCTGAACCTGGGCATCACCCGCCCGGACGAGCGGGCGGCGGTCCGGGAGAACTACCACCGCTTCTGCGCCGCCATCGGCGTGGACGAAACCCCGCCTGGTGATGACCCACCAGGTCCACGAGGACGGGATCCGGGTGGCCACCGCCGCCGACGTCCTCCCCGACCTGCTGGACCCCATCGACTACCGGGTGGATGGGCTGGTCACCAATACGCCTGGCCTGGCCCTCACCATCTACTACGCCGACTGCATCCCCGTCCTCCTCTACGACCCGGTGGGGAAGGCCATTGCCGCCGTTCACTCCGGCTGGCGGGGGACCAGCTTGGGCATTGCCCCCAAGGCAGTGGCGAAGATGACCGCCCTCTACGGCACCCGCCCGGGGACGTTCTGGCCGCCATCGGCCCAGGGATTGGCCCCTGCTGCTTTGAGACCCACGACGATGTCCCCACCGCGTTGGAGGACCGGCTGGGGCCGGCGGTCCGGCCCTTCTGCCACCCCCTGGAACAGGCGGCGGGCAAGTTCACCGTGGACCTCAAGGGCATCATCGCCTGGGAACTGCGCCGGCATGGGGCTGGCCGAGGAACACATCGACACCCTGCCCCTGTGCACCGCCTGCCACCCGGAGCTCTACTGGTCCCACCGGAAGATGGGGGACACGCCGCCATGATCGCCTTGGAGGCCGGGGTGATGGTTCCGTTTGTACGTTGTTGTAAGCTGTCAGTTTTCGTTGTCAAAGGAGTCGAGATCCCCGTGCACAAGCGATTCTTTTCCGAACAAACCAGGTACCGCCGGCGGCGGAAGGCCCAGCGGCGCCGGGAACAGCGGGAGGCCGCCCATGCGGCCCACCCCCGCGCACCTCCCTGCCCTTCCTGTGCCTGAGCGGCGTGGTGCTGGCTGGCGCCATTACAGCGGCCTCCTGCACCCTGTGTTACCAAGTGGAGGCCCAGGGCCAGACCCTGGCCTTCTTCCAGGACCCGGGCACCTATGACCAGGGCGGTGGCCCAGGCGGAGGACCGGGCCTCCCAGATTTTAGAGGCGCCGGTCTCCCTGAACCAGGACCTCACCTTGACCACGGCCCTGGCCCCCAAGGACCAGATTGAGAGCCTGTCCGGCGTCACCAGTTCCATCCTGGAGAGCATCCCCAGCTGGACCACGTTTACACCCTGACGGTGGACGGCACCACCGTAGGGGTCAACGGGGGATGCCGACGTCATCACCCAGGCCCTGAACCTGGTGAAGGAGCACTACACCACCGACGAGACCCGGTCTTTGTACATTGAGAGCCAGGTGGACATCCGTTACGAGTCCCTCCCCGCCGGGCAGGAGGAATCCACCGCCGAGGAGATGGCCCGGACCATGCTGGCCGCCGCCCCCGGACCTTTGACTACACCGTCCAGGAGGGGGACACCTTGGAATCGGTGACCGCCCTCTTCTCCATGACCGAGGAGCGGTTCCGGGCCCTGAACCCCGACCTCACCTTGACCACGGAGGTCACCTTGGCCTCCAGCCCCTTGGAGGAGGAATCCGAGGAGAATGCCCAGGTCCCCGCTGCCGAGGACCCGGCAGAGGGAGAGGCCGCCAATCAGGCAGCCAAAACGGCGGAGGAGGCGGAAAACGCCACCATCGATTTGGCCGACCTGCTGGGGACCAGGTGCGCACACCCCTGGAGGCGGGCACCACCATCACCATTGAACAGAACTGCCCGCTGCTGGTGGTCTCCACCGTGGAGGAGGCCACCGTGACCCGGGAGATTGCCCCCGCCTTGGAGACCCAGGACGATGACACCATGTTCCTGGGCCAGCAGCGGGTGATCCAGGAGGGCCAGGCCGGGCAGGCCAACGTCCTGTCCCGGGTGGTGAAACGGTGCGGCATCCCTGTGGCCAGCAACGACCTCAACGCCGTCACCGTCACCGAGGCCACCCCCTCATCGTGGGAACAGGCACCAAGGCCATGCCGGAACTGCCGGAAGGCTGCCTCTTCCTCTGGCCGGTCCAGGGGACCATCACCTCGGAGTTCGGCTACCGCTACATTTTGGGGAGACCAACTTCCACCGGGGGCTGGACATCGCCGCCCCGGAGGGAACCGCCATCAACGCCGCCGCCGACGGCACCGTCACCTTCGCCGGAGAGCGGGGGACCTATGGCAACCTGGTGGTCATCACCCACGAGAACGGCTTTGTGACCTACTACGCCCACTGCTCCAAGATCTTGGCGGAGGTGGGGGGACGAGGTGACCCAGGGGACCCCTGTGGCCGCAGTGGGGTCCACCGGGCGGTCCACCGGCCCCCATTGCCACTTCGAGGTCCGCTATGAGAACGAGCCCATCGATCCCCTCTTCTACCTCCGGGGAGAACAATGCCCCCTGCCCGCACCCCGGTAGACGAGGAGGAGCCGGAGGAAGAGACGCCGGCGGAGGAGCCTGCGGAGCCTGAGGTCCCCCCCGCCACCCCAGAGACCCCGGAGACGCCTGCCCTACCGGAGGAACCTGCCCAGCCGGAGGAGCCCGCAGACAACCCGGCAGACGAAGGCACGCCCCCTGAAGGGGAGGGAGAACCGGCCGCCCCCGAGGCGGGTGACCATCCCCAGGGCCGGCGCCCGTTGGGAACGGCCTTGGGGCGCGGAGACATCCGCCCCTGCCAGGCAGCACCGCCCTTACGGAGGGCGGTATGCGGGAAAGAACATGACGGAGGAAGGTCCCTTCCCCCGAGCCCCCTTCTCTGGGATTCCAAACCAGGGGAGGGGGTTTTGTTATCGGCCCGCTGCTTTCTGGCGGGCGGGGAAAGCGAAACGCTCCCAAGGCAAACGCCTTGGGAGCGCAGAGGGGCGGCGGCACCGGGGCCGTCCGCCGGAAGGGGTTATGCCCCCACCCGGGCCAGCAGCACTTTGGCCGCCGACCGGGCGAAGAGGGGCCCCGGCCAGGGCTTCCTCCAAGGTGTTGCCGTGGCTGCCCACCTCCACCAGCAGGGAGCCCTTGGTGAGCTGCTGGTTGAACCGGGCGGTGCGCAGGGTGATGGTAAAGGGCCAGGCCGGGCCAGAGGGAGTTCATCTCCTGCTGGATCTCCATGGCCAGGGCCAGGTGCTCCGTCCAGTCTGGGAAGGTGGCCCCGGCATCGTCGGTGCCCACCAGGAGCATGACCTGGGCGGTTTTTCACCCCGTCGATTTGCAGGACGGGTTTGTTGTCCACCAGGGCGTCCCGGTGGATGTCAGGACCATTTGGATGGTGGGGTACTGTTCCAGGTAGCCTTCGATCCCCGTCCGGGCGTTGTCGTAGGCGTCGTTGTAGGAGGGGGAGTCGTGGAGGGTTTTGTCGTGGATGACGGCAATGCCCATCTCCTGGAAAATTCGAGCGATCTCATCCCCCACCCGTATGATATTATAGTTGGTGTCTGTGGTGCGGGCCACCCCGTCTCGGCATAGGGTTCTGGCTGTCTTCTTGGGCGTAGGCCTCGGTGGCGTGGGTGTGCACGATGAGCACCTGGGGCCCTGCCTCGGCAGGGCTGGAAGGTGAGGGGAGGACCCGCTCTGGGCCACCGCCTCCAGGTCTACGGTTTTGCTGGTCCGGTTGAAGAGGGGAAATCCCCTGGGCGTTCACATACCCCGTGCCGCCGCCGGAGATGGTTTTTCTCCTGGATCTGGTCGGGGAGACCTGCTGGAGTTCGGCTTCCCCCTTCCTCAGGATGGGCCTGGGGGCCCCCAGCCCTCCTGGGCCCTGTCCCCGGAGGGGCCAGGGGCGGAGTCCCCCAACAGCAGCCGCTGGAGGAGGGGGACGGGCTCGTCCGGACTTGGGGTTTCCTGGGCCGCCGAGGCGGTGGGGATGGCGGCCAGGTTTCCCAGCCAGTCCAGAGGGACCCCGGCGTTGACCGCTGCCATGGCGACCCCGGTCAGGGCCAGCAGGCAGGCGATGCCCCGCCGGAAAAAGCGGCGGACCTGTCCCCTGGCCTTTCGTGTTTTCATTGGCATCACACTCCGTATGCCCACTTACCCTATGCGCCCAAGGGCGGATTCAGAACCTACGGGAAAGGAGGCGCCCCCATGAAAAAAGCTCTGGTCTTCCTCGCCGGTGCTCTTTCCTGCGGGAGGCTTTGCTCCTCTACTTCAGCCGCCGGGTGCCCCAGGCGGCGGCCAGTTTGGCCTACTTCGTGCTGCTGACGGTGTTCCCGGTGCTCATCTGCGTATCCTATCTGTTAGGCCTGGTGAACATCGATGTGGTGAGCCTCATCGACCAGCTCCAGACGGTGTTCCCGGAGGCGGCCTTG
>VOFI01004045.1_pt1 | contig 36891 bp, 54 predicted proteins | sample 5384131 | NCBI WGS metagenome assembly VOFI01 (sample SAMN12384728, study PRJNA508395) | human gut metagenome | isolation source: healthy gut H | host: Homo sapiens | reverse complement strand
AAGGAGGTTAGACCTATCAGACGATTTGAACTGGCCAGGAAATCAACTGGTTGTCGTGTCTCTTATCAGCCAGGCGCCCATATAAAAGGGTGGGTGTACTTGCTCTGTTTCCATATCAGAAACTGTTGTCTCTGCATCCCGTATTTCAAAAACAGATAACGGCCAGTCAGTTGCAGTCATAGTTGATCACAAGCAAATGAGGATGATATTCTGCTTGGGATTTCTCTCTTATCCATGATATTTCTCCTCTGACTTAAGTTTCCTATGTTGTATGTCATATACGTACAGCCGATCAAAACGTCTCAAAGAAAATTCACCTTAACATCAGCAAAATTTGGAAGCCTGATCCCTTCATGCCATAGTATCCGTCGTATTATCTGCTGGCTACTCTCATACCGAACCATTGCCTTGCGGATAACAAAACCCGCCATGTCCTTTCCAGTTCTTTGCTTAGGTGCCTTCCACCGCATTTCTTCCAGGGCGTTGCCCAACAAAACGCTCAAATCCATTTCACCACAGGAACCGCTTCAAGTAAAATCTGTTTGCCAGATGTAATGGATGCCCTCTGTTTCAGACAGCCAAGCTTGGCATAGCTGAGTATGATATTGGCGGTATCATTCCCGCATAATTTTATCTTTCTGTACCACATTTTTAAAATTCAGTTCTTTTTAAGTATTCTTCAATTTTTTCGTATTGTCTGCTGCGGCAATACTGCAATCATGCGGAAATGACAGAGACAAATCGTGATGCGGGTCTGTTCCAATGTACTATCATGTTCTGATATTGCAACCCATCTGTTCCAGTCTCATGCTGTCAATGCGCTGTTCGTTCTGCTGCTGGGCTTTTCCAGTCCTTTTTCAATCTCCTGGCTCAGATTTAGAATGGTATAGATGACCAAAACAATGGCGCAGTATATGGTGAGAATCAGCAAGACTGCAAATCCATATTCCTTGGGCCGTTCTGTGATGGGCTTGGGATAAGCAAAGAATACGACAAAGAGCAATAAAATAAGCCTGAGACAACTGCCATCAGGCTCCATCCCTTGCTGACTGAGGCTAATGCTTTTGCAAGAGGTTTTTGACGTAATACCACATCAGCCAGGCCACTAAAAAGCATCAGGCCACAGCGGACAGAGACATGAGCGACCGGCTGCCAGCCGAAGAAAGAATCTACGATGATAAAACCGAGACCATTGATCGAGGTGATAGAAAGGGAGCGAAATAAAATAAGTTACAACATATCTGCTGCCTTTATATTTTGCAAACGTCCCAAATACCAAGAAAGTCAGGGGAATCCAAACAGCCAGCATAGAATGATTGGCTGCCATGATTCCCTTGAAATAGGCGATGCCGCCATAAACAGCGCACAGATTAAGAGAGATAAGACCGCGCTAACCCGATAACTTCTGCTTCTCTGCTTTGGCACATAAACACTGAAAAAGTAATTAAAACGCATGTAATCATCACGATGTTAATATAGTAAACTGATCTGCATTTAACATGAGGGGACTCCTTTGACTGACTGATGATACGTATACACTGTTAATAGATACGTATCATCAGCTAAATCGTCTCAATGCAGATCAGAACAATTTGGAGAATGAATTCCCTTTGTCTTTTTAAAATAAGCCAGATAACCGTTGTATTTATCGACTACTCTCTGCATGCTTTTCATGCCATAGCCGTGAAGATCTTCCTCCTTCGTTGACTGTAAAGTACCGCTGTGTATCCACAGCACGCCGTCAAAAAGGGTTGCGGATATCCATAATCAGCTTGTGCTTTTCATATCTGATTTTAGCAGTAATGTATTTTTCTTTTCCCGCTTTTCTGCAGCCCTCTACCGCATTTTCCAGCGCATTACCCAGTAGCACGCTCAATTCCATTTCATTGGGAAGGACGTCTTCTGGCAAATCTGCTTCACAGGCAAAACTGATATTCTCAGACTTTGATAACCAAGCATAGTAACTGAAAATGATGTTTGCCGTGTAGTTCCTACTAAATAAACTTTCACCTCATCGGTGACGTTTTGAAAGTTCAGCGTTTCTAAATAGACTGGAATTCTCTCGTATTCACCGCGTCTGCAATACTCTGCAATCACCAGGAAATGGTGAGCGAGGTCATGACGGACCACACTGGTCTGTTCCAACGTATCCATCATCGTCTTATACTGCTGCTCCATCTGCTCCAGCTTGATGCTGTCTATGCGCAGTTCATTACGCCTCTGCGCCTCTGCCATTCGTTTTTTCATTTTCCTTGCTCATGTTGAGAATCGTGCAGATGACCAGCGCAATGGCACAGTAGATAGTTATGATAAATAAAAACAGCAAATCCATATTCTCCTGCCCGTTCTGTAAACGGCTTGGGATAGACAAAAAATAATGCTCAATAGAAAAAATAAGATGATGACCACATCCATCAGTTTCCAGCCTTTGTCAACTGATTCCAGCGCTTTTGAAAACGGCTTTTGATGAATCGCCGCATGACCAGCGTAACAGTAATCATCAGTCCGCACCGGATCAGCAGATGGGCTGTCTGCTGCCAGCCAAAAAATAATGGACTGCGATAAAGCCCAGACTATTGACTAAAGTAACACTGAGAAGGGATGAAAAGTAGGCGACGATATATTTTTCGATATTATATTTGGAAAAGAAGATAAATAGAAAAAAAAGTGGGAACTATCCAGATAACCAGCAGCAGATTATTGGCAGCCATCAGTCCTTTGGCGTAGGTGACATAAGCCATGAAACAGATCTGCCGCGATCAGTACAACGCAGGCCGGCTTATAAAGCTTCGTCCCCTCCTTTGGCGCATAAAGGCTGAAAAAAGTCAATAAAGACAGATGAACATGACGATATTGATGATGGCGTATCTGAGAGGATTTAACATGATCTCTCCTTTCATTATAGGGTAGTCTTGATGACATACTGGTAATAGGCCTCTTTCATAACCTTCATCTCCTGCCTGCGGATGGGCACCTGGGTTCCGTCCTCCATGTGAAAACACTTTGTCCACTTTGACCACGTTTTCAAAGTTTACGATGAAACTTTGATGACAGCGGGTAAAAACTCCTGCCTTTCAGCTCCTCTTCTACATCGGTAAGCTTAGCGCTGATGCGGTGTACCGCCCCGTCTCGCAGATGAATATAGACGTAGGGCGTCTGACTCTCCAGATAGACAATATCGTTGTAACGAATTCGTTCTTGGGTCGTACCGTTTTTTCACCAGCAGGCTTTCTTTCCTATCTGCATGAAAAAAAGCGTACAAATCCATCCAATAGTTCCACCAAGGTTTCAGATTCGATAGGCTTTAGAAGATAGCTGTATGCGTGAACGCCGTAACCCGCCAAGGCAAACTCGTCTGTTGTCGTAATCAAAATGATGCTCACGTTCTTATCGTACTGGCGAAGCTGTTCTGCCACTTTCATTCCGTGAGATTTTCTCATAAAAAATATCTAAAAAAATCGCATCAAAACAGACGCCGTCTCCGTCAGCGTAATCGTCAAGGAGCACAGTCGCTTCTTCGTATTCAGTTATTTCAATTCTTTCGTTGCATTTATAAAAATATGCAGTTAAAACCTTTCGGACAAATTCCCGGTCTTCAGCAAAGTCATCACAGATTGCAAACCGTATCATAAAACTCTCCTATTTCAATGATTATCAGTATATTCCATATGGACAGATCATTATCTTATGGGCTTTACGCGATTTAAGATATGTCTGCAGACGCTGTTTTCCAGCATGATCTCATTGGACCTGCGGAAATCTGCATAACGGCAGTACCAGCACTCTTTTACATCATAAGTCGTCGTATCGTCAGCTTCAAAGTATCGACACACATGGTCCGGCATAATAATGGGATATCCATCGCTTGTAATACCAATTATACCACATACTTTTTCTCTTCCATCCTTCTATCTCCTCTATATTATATCTTCGTAGCATATCCCTTTATCCTGAAGATATTTGAACATTTTTTCAGCGCCCTCTCGTGTAGTGTCCTGACAGTGCTGCTGTTCTTTCCCAGGCGGCTTCCTATCTCCGTAAAACTGAGACCTTCAAAATATCGAAGATAGATAACTGGGCGTTCTTTCTCGTTGAGGATAGCCATCAAAGCTTCTGTGCTGCCTCTGTATTCTTGTGTATATTCTCGATAGGCGTCTTCAAAGAGAGTATTTGACTGAATCGACGTAGTCATCGATATCAGACTCAATCTTCGCTTTTCTGTAATAGTCAATCACTGTATTTCTGGCTATGGTATAAATCCATGTGGAAAATGAGGCTTTCTGTTCGTCAAATTTATCTATGTTTTCCACTACTTTCATAAATACGCTGCTGACTAAGTCGTCGCAGACGGCGTTATTGTTGATCTGATAATATATGTAATTATATATTTTAGGGAAAAACTCTTCGTAAATTTCAATCAGTATTTCTTTCCCGTTCCGTCGTTTTCCATGCCGTGCCTCATTCTGTCTCGCCGTATAACATATTTTCATGATAACAAAATTTTTCCATAATTAGCAAATCGATGATTTCTGTACTTTTTTCTTGAAATTTGTTATTTCGTCAAAATATGACAAAAGACTTTCCCGGCATTTTCATGTCCTGGAAAGTCTTCAGCGTTTTTCTTTTCCTTTCGTTCTTCAATGGCCTCTGCTCCTCTCGGCTGATTCCCGCTGCCGCAATCCGTTCCTCGTATTCCTCTGGAATCTCATGCTCTCGCATCCGCTGATAGCGCAGCAGATCGAGAAGCAGGCTATCTTTGATTTTGCTGTCTCTGGAAAAGTCTTTTTCGCACCCATTTTCCTTCATACCGTCCCTCTTAATGAGTCCTCGCCACAATTTGCAAAAGCAAATTGATGGGAACCTTATGCTTTAGCGCCCCCACAAGCGTCTGCGAGTGGAGGCGCTAGTCGTATTATGGTCCTCGCCACAATTTGCAAAGCAAATTGATGGGAAGGCTTATGCTTTAGCGCCCCACAAGCGTCTGCGAGTGGTCGGGCGCTAGTCGTAATATGGTCCTCGCCACAATTTGCAAAGCAAATTGATGGGAAGAATAGCTTTAGCGCCCCACAAGCGTCTGCGAGTGGCTAGGCGCTAGTCGTATTATGGTCCTCGCCACAATTTGCAAAAGCAAATTGATGGCGAACAACCTCTTTGCGCCCACAAGCGTCTGCAGTGGTCAGGCGCTAGTCGTATTATGGTCCTATAACGGGTATCAGCTAATGTGCCTTACACACATAGCTTTTAAACCCATTATTTTTTTAGTCGTTTCTCGCTTTTGCACAGGTGCCAGCCATCCTCTTTCATCAGGTTCGTGCAGGCGCTGCAGGTACCCTTTGAATGCAAGGAGCTTTTTGTTATAGAAGTTCGATCCCTCATCATAGTACGGGCAATTCTTTGATGAAGTCAGGGCTGTGGTGATTCTGTGTCCGTTATGAACGGCAGCACCGCCGTCCACACTTTCAAGTTCCATCTCGCTGAGCTCTGTCGGCATTTTCTTTTCTTCCATGTTCAGACCCTCCTTACTCGTTTCTGGCTTCACACAGATGCCAGCCGCTTTCTGTAATCATGTGTACGCAGGCACCGCAGGTCTTGCTGATGCCCATCACTTTTTTGTTGTAGAAGTTGCTGCCGGCTTCATAGTATGGACATCCCTTAGCGGAACTGATACCCGTTATGATCCTGTGTCCGTTATACACGCCGGATCCGCCGTCTACGCTCTGAATTTCTTCTTCTGTCAGTTCTACTGCTTTCTTTTCCTCTGTCATTTCATTTTTCCTCCTTTAAATTTACTCTTCACAAGTTCTCGCTGCACACACATGCCACCCTGCATCAGTCATCAGATGCTTGCAGGCGCCGCAAGTCCTGTTGATTGCCAGGACCTGTTCGTTGTAGAAGTTCCTGCCGGCTTCATAGTGCGGGCAGCTCTTCGCTGGTGATTCCCGAGGTAATCATGCGCCCGCAGAAAAAACCCATTTTCCGCCGTCTACACTCTCAATTTCCTCATCTGTCAGCTCAGTGACCTTTTTTTTTTTCTTCAACCATATTGTTTCCTCCATTGACATCTTCTCGTGAATGCCTTGTATCTATATATACGGACTCTACGGCAAAGTGTCTCAAAAGTTTTAAATCATCTGCCGCCTTACTAATTCGGCGAATTTCCCGTTCAGCGCAACCAACTGGTCAAAGGTACCGTCTTCGGCGATTTTGCCGTCTTCCAGGTAGATGATGCGGTCGCACTGCTTGATGGTGGACAGCCTGTGGGCGATGACGATTCTGGTGCTCCTGAGACCGCTGAGGGATTCAGACACCTGCTTCTGGGTGATATTGTCGAGAGCACTGGTGGCCTCGTCAAACATGATGATCTTCGGTTTGGGCGCAATGGCCCTGGCAATCATGATCCTCTGCTTCTGGCCGCCGGAAATGCCGCCGCTGCCCTCAGAAATGACGGTATGCATGTTCATCGGCATCCGCTGAATGTCCTCTGCGATTCCCGCCATCCTTGCCGCCTCCCAGGCGTCTTCAAGATCCAGCCATGGAGCCGAAACCACGATGTTGGAATAGATGTCTCCCGCAAAGAGGGAGCTGTTCTGCATGACGACACCGATATTGCGGCGGACCGATTTCACGTCCAGGGAGTCGAGGTCTTTGCCGTCAAAATAGACCGATCCCGTCTGCGGCTTTTCAAAACCCAGCAGAATCCGCATCAGCGTGGACTTGCCGCAGCCGGTTTTGCCGACGATTGCCACATACTGGTTGGGCCTGATCTTCAGGGACAGGTTATCGATGATCTTCGGTCCATCAGGAGAATATTGAAAGGAGATGTTGCTCAGCTCAATGGAACCATTCAGCTTGGTCACTGCCTTTTGTTCTCCTCCACCTCGGGCATGGTCTTCATGATCGGTTCCACCATCTCCATGGCAGGCTTGATGTCGGAGATCACGTTGGTAATGCTGGACAGGCCCATGATGGCCGTGCTTACCAGGCCGTAAGACGTGGTGAAGGCCATGTAGTCAGCCGCAGAAACCCCTGTCACCGCCGCGATATAGTAGAGCACCAGCAGATTGCCGAAGGTGAAGATCACCGTAAATACCGGCGCCAGCCGGATGATTATCGGCGGGTTGTACTCCAGATCCGCACTGGTCTTGTAGGTCTTCGCCCAGCGCCCGAACATTCTCTTCTCCGATCCGGAGAGCTTGATCTTCTGAATGCCGGGAAAGAGGGCAAAAACCATACCGGAAAGCTTGGCGCTGGCGGCCAGTCTCTTCCTAGAATAACCCAGCTGCAGAATACTGCTGACCCTCGTATAGACCAGGTTCAACAGCAGGATGGCAACCGCCGCAACTGCCAGCGCCTTGGAATACCTGGTAATCTGCACCACGTAGACGATAGAGAACACTGCGGTCAGACCTGTATTCATGATGGTGTCCTGCAGCATCTTTGTCAGGGTGTCCATGCTCTCCAAACGTTTAGAAAGCTCCCCAGAGGAATAGGACTTGAAAAATCCCGCAGGCAGCAGCAGGAGCCTTGCCATCGAAGCGCTCTTCACCGCGACGCTCAGCTTCTTCTCTATCTTCGTGTCCAGAACCGTATTGCAGATGCCAAACAAATTGTTGGCGACCAGGGACGTCACCACCAGGATTGCCATGGGCAGGACGTAGAAACTGACACCTGCCGGTATGACGCTGGAAAAAATCATCTGGGTCGCGTAAGGCGTAATCAAGCCGATCAGGCTGACCGCCAGGGTCAGCGCTGCCACATAGGCGTAGTCCCAGAAGCTCAAGGATTTTTTTGCCATAAAGACCACCAGGTCTTTGATGTTCAGCGATTTCAGCGGAAAGGCGCGGTAGAAGCAGTAGGCATCCGTTTCAAAGTCCTCCGCCACCTTCTTCGTCACCCGAATCCGCCTGCCTCTTTGCTTGTCAAAATAGCTGTAGCCGCTGGTACGGCTGGGCAGAAGGGCTACCACCGTGCCGTCCTTTTTTGCCGCCAATATGGGATTGATAGAATCCCGGTACCAGGTGTCTGTCAGCTCGACGCGCCTTCTCATAACCCCTATAGGCCGCAGCATGTATTCGATCTGGTCGTTCAGATCTTTGATTTCTTCCGGAACCTCCGCGATTTTTACATGGAGATATTTCAAAATCGCTTCAATGGCGCTCTGGGATTCCTCAATACTGTCTTCCATCTTCTGTCTGCCTGCTGAAGGCATGACCACAGAAGAGAGATCCTGAAAGGCACCCTCAAAGAGCTCATTATCTTTTGCTTTTCTTTCTTCTAGTTGTTCACCAAACCAGCTCATGGTACCCTCCTATTCCGTGGTGATCAGCTGGGTGTAGAGACCGCCCTTTGCCATCAGCTCTTCATGGGTGCCTCTCTCCACAACTTCACCGTAATTCATAACAACGATTTCATCACAGTCCCTGATGGTCGAAAGACGATGGGCCACGATGATACAGGTAATCCCGCGATCCTTGATGGCGTTGATGACCTCGTACTCCGTCTTTGCATCCAGGGCGCTGGTCGCTTCGTCCATGATGACAATGCTGGGATCCTGCGCCAGTACGCGGGCGATTTCCAATCTCTGCCGCTGGCCGCCGGAGAAGTTCTTTCCGCCCTCGGTCAGCTTACAGTCGTAGCCTTCACGGAGCATGATCTCCTCGTGCATGCTGGCGTCTTTGCGGCCATGATCATCTCAAAGTCTTCGATGGACTGATCCCACATCTTGATGTTGTTCCTGATGGAGTCTTCGAACATGATGATGTCCTGATCCACCACGGCAACCGAGCTGGTGAAGATCATGTGGTTCAGCTCCTCCATGGGTTTTCCGTCGAATTCGATGGTTCCGGACCACGGTTTGTACAGCCCCGAGATCAGCTTGGTCATGGTGGATTTGCCGCAGCCGCTGCCTCCCACAAAGGCCACCTTTGATCCCGGCTTGATGTCGATGCTGAAGTCCTTGATCAGGGCGGGAGCGTTGGTGCTGTAACCAAAGGTCACATCCTTCAGGCGGATATCGCCGCTCAGTTTTTTCGCGCCTGCAAGGGATTCGTTCTCATCTTTGGTGTAATCCACGTCTGCCGGATACTCCATGACGTCCTCTACCCTCTCCATGGAGGCGCGCATCTGCTGCACGGTAGTTCCCACGTTGATCAGTGACAGCGCCGGTGAGAGGAATTCCGCGATAAAGCCCTGAAACGCCATGAGCATGCCGACGGTAAAGTCGCCGTTGATGATCAACAGGGCGCCGATGAGCAGCACCGAGCTGTTGCCAAGGGAGGTCAGGAACTGGGGAGTGCTGTTCATGTAGATATTGGTCTTCAGCACCCTGTTGTTTTCCACTGATTCTCTGGCGATAAAGCCGGACCATCTTTCAAAGCCGCTTTCGGCTCCGGCGGCTTTGATGGTCTCAATCATCTCGATACCGGAAGTGGTGGTGCTGTCCACCTTGCCCCGCTCGCGCATGGCCACACGGCTGATGTTCATGATTTTGTTGGATATGTAGCCTGCGGAAAAGAGGTTGATTGCCACAGTGACCAGACCCCCCGCTGTCAAAATCACGCTGTACTTGAGCATGATGGTCAGATAGAGAACCAGGGTCAGAAGAGCCAGGCCGGCCGGTGCCATGTCACCCACCAAAGTATTGGTGATAGACTGATTCAGACCCTGCCTTCCCACCAGATCGCCCGCGTTCCTCTGGGAAAAGAAATGCATGGGCAGCCTGAGTACGTGCCACATAAACTCTGAGTTGGCCGAGACGGCAAACTTGCCCTGTATCTTCCGTAGATAAACCGCCTGCAGATAATTGATGACGATGCTGAAGGCCAGGACGATTGCCATGATTCCGATGAATGGCATCAGCCAGTCTGACTGTCCCTTGGTCAGGATGCTGTCCATAAAGACCTTTGGAGAATAGCGGCTGTACGATGCCGACTACCGTGACAAATACCGTGGTAATGAAGACGAAGATGATGGCAGACCTGGTTCCCCCGCAGCCGTTTTTTTTGCAAAGTTCATCACGCTGTGCTTTTCTCCGCCAGCCTCAAAGTCATCGTTCTTCTCAAACATGATCACAACGCCGGTAAATGCCTGGTCAAATTCCTTCATGGAAACTGTCACCCGCCCTCTGGCCGGGTCGTTGATGACGGCGCCTTTTTTTTCGTGAAGCCGCACAGGACGACAAAGTGATTGAAATTCCAATGGATGATTGCCGGAAAGGAAATATCCTGCACCATGTCCAGCTCGTAGCGGAAGGCTTTCGCTGACAGACCGTAAGCGGCAGCCGCCGATTTGATGGCTTTGACACTGGTGCCGTCCCTGGAAACACCGCAGGCCATGCGAACCTTTTCCAGCGGCTCGATCCGTCCGTGATAAGCCAGTATCATGGCTAGAGACGCAGCCCCGCATTCCAAGGCTTCCATCTGCATGACAACTGGCACTTTGATTGGTTTCGCCATGATATCCCTCCTACTCTAAGATCAGTTCGATCGGTTTCTGATTTTTGACGACGGCGAGCGCCGTACCAGTGGAACCTTTGACGGTGACATCTTTGCCCTTGCTGCTGGACCAGGCGATACCGCTGGCAGTTTCTTTGTCCGCATCAAAGGAAATAATCACCAGAATGCCTACTGAGTCCGGCATCAGATAACCGGCCAATTCTTTGTTCTTGACCAGGCTGATGACCTCCTCTTCGGATACGGGGAATTCTCCGATGCGCTCGATCCTGCCCTTCATGTATCCGTAGGTTTCTCGGTCGGCCGTACTTGGGGAAACCTGCACTTCCATTCCCGTCTTCAGTTCCGCTGCAGTTTCTACAGATACCACTGCGGCCATTTTGTCACAGCGGCCTTGTTCCTCACTGGCATAAAAAACGCCCCCGATAAATTTTCCGTAAGGGGGATGTTTCCCATAAGGCCCCAAGCCAGTCCTCCCAGCAGCAACAGTCCTAAAGCCGCCAGCATGATGACGACGCTGGGATTGATGACCTTGATATAATCGTTCATCTTTTCTGGAGAAGAGATCCGCTCCAGGTTTGACTTTCTAAATACTTCTTTGTTTTCCATGCCTTCCTCCTATCGTAGTCTGCGACCTTTGGGCAGACTGATTTACTTCGCCTATACCTTTTGTATACGGCGCGGGGAGGCAAAACGTCTCAAAAAAGTAAAAAACGTGGAAATGACGGAATCAAAGATTCCTATTTCCACATGTCGCCCACAAGGGGCGACTCTTTGCAAGGTACGTTTTTTGAAACATACGGAAATACGTCCTATAGACGATATTTCCTATGTTATAAAAAAAAACGCCATTGTGCGAGCCGAACTGTAAAATTGCTCTGGCCCGGTATGGCGTTTTTTAATATAAACAGAAGATTTTTTGGATACACTTATGAAAATGTTCATAATCTCTGATGAGGGGAATCCTTTGTTGGTGTGTAGGGGGGTGGGGGTATGTGATGAATGTTTTTACGTTAAAGTTAGGTTTTTGATGCAGTTCTATGGATTTCGCTTAACTCTATAACAATTTTTGAAGCCATTTACCGGAAAAATGGCCTGACGGCCTACGGAATCTGTTGATGGGTTACTTTTGTGAGCGGTACACGATATTTAAAGCATAAAAAATCACACAAAAAAATAACCCGAATCAGATATACCCCCCTGGAAAAACCCTCAAGAAACGATTCTGTTACGCGAAAAAAATAGATACACCCAAAAAAGCGTAAAAGTATTGTAAAACGTAACACAAGTCTCATGGGATTTCATAAGAACGTACCTTTAAATCGTAATTTTATAGTAAACCCATCTTCTTTACCAGCTTTCCATCGTAATCAAAGATTAAAAAGCTTCTTGATATGTTCATAGTATGCCTCAATGGCGATGTAATCAGTGCAATAACTCACAACGCAATCGCTCATATCCCCGCCCATCTGGCTGGCTTCTACTATAATCTTCCTCTTGCCTGTATCCACATCCACTCTCACTAGATTGTCGTTAACATCATTGCAATACAGGCAGCCGTCTTTGTAAGTGCTGTTATCCCAGAGATAATATATATCATCCGTCCGGATCTCAATGTTGTAATTTCTCTTCCCTGTTTGCTCTCAAGGTTATATTCGACCGCCTTCCATACCTCCTTTTTCATCTAAACCGATAATGATCACAGTCTGGTTCGTTTTTTTCTAGAATCTGCACGGGATAAAGACCTTCATAGAATTCATCCTCTGATTCTTTTTCCCGTCGAAAGGTTTTTGACGATCAGTTTATTTTCATTTTTGTCTATAGCAAGCAAATTATTTCCATAGATATAGAATGACTCAAAAGGCATACTTACTTCTTTGCAGGAGTATTTCCTTTTCACCCGTTTCTAGTTTCGTCTTTGTTACCGTATCATGCCACTTCTGAGAAGTAGTAGTCGCATTTACAGTATAGTATACTTCGTCTTCTGTCAAAGCCATCATACCATATACTGATGAGGTCCTGTAATATCTCCCTGCTTTTCCCAGTTAACAATAGTAAAAGAACATCAGAGGGTGGATTGCCCATACCGGCCCCTCCGTATGCGAGAATCCTATTTCCACAAAGCATCTCCGAGCCCCAGTCCTGGAATGGCAGCTTCTGATTCTTTATCAAATAGCTTTTATCTTTTTTCGATATCATAGAGGTACAGCCTTGCTCCAAAAAACAAATGGGGCGTTCAGGATTGTGTTGCGATTTGTATACAGGACATAATTGCCCTGTGCGTGGTCTCCCATACGGCCTATTTCTTTTGTTTCTCCCAAAGATATATCTTTGGGCAGCTTTTCCCGCCAGCAGCAGATAGATCATCTGCAAGATGACTAATCCTATAATGATTTTTAGAATCAGCTTTGTTACTTTTCATCGTCTGCTCCTTTGAGACTTTACCAACCATGTTTTCTTCAATCAATCTCCTGACTCGTAGGCATAATATTCTGTTTCCGTGGCAATTTTGAAAGGTGCAATTTCATTTCCGGTATATCATCAGGTTTCAGATAAATGTACATCTGCTCCGAAGGTTCCAAAACAATTGCCCTCCTTATTTCTGCACCGCTCTTATAAAGGATACAGTTTTCGTCCAATGATAGGTTATATGCTCTACCATCTGAAATAAATCTTCTTTTTTGTCTCGAATGTGCTTGTTTCGCTAACCACGGTTTGCCGTTTCACTCTTTCAGCCAGTTTAACGGATAATTTTTCATCATCTTTTTAAATTCCAAAATAGATTCGTCAAAAAAGTCGGTGCGCTTAATGCGTCTGGAGGAAAACCGTCTTCCATAAAATGTGTTTTTCTTACAAACTTAATCTCGGACCACGGTGCTGCTTCTTCCCCTTGAAAGAAGTCTTCCTCAAGCATAACACAGTCTCGTGGAACTTCATAAAACCACAGTTTTCATCTTTAATCATTTCTCCATTCCTATTCAATTTCATGTTCGCAGCCCATTCCTTCTAGATATGATAATGCCTGTTCTTTTGTCTTTGTCAAAATCACACAACACAAAGCGTCGATACAGATAAACAAGTCTTCCGAACAATAATATAGAAACGTTGCTTCGATTTCCCGGCATCCGATCTGCACCATTTTTCTCATTAATTGTCGTGAACTGATTCTTAGACATTTCATCTGAAGCAGATTGAGTATAAAAACGCGTCTTCAATCCCCAAGTCCTCTTTGCATAGGAATTAGTTATGATATGACTGCTGTTGACCGAATAGAAACCAATCACTGCATCATCATAGTTCCCCCTTATAAATTCTATCACACAGCTTTAGTAACGATTCTTCCCCTTCCAAATAATCAGCCATGGAAATATCTTTATCCAAAGCTCGTTGAAAAAGTTTTCTTTTCTCCATCTTTCAATATTCTACAACGAGTTACCGCATGAGGATATTCATCTACTAATCTAAAATACTCACCTATGTCACAAGTTTTAATTACTCTTATAATTTCTCGGTTCATGCTTTTGTTCCTCTGATTGTCCCACAATTTGACTACTTTGCTTTAATCATTCAGCTCGTCCAAATGATAGGCATTGTAACTTGTTTCCTCCCCGTATTTTGAGAGATAGTCTTTGATTGTAGGAACATCCTTTTCACTGATATAAATATACATCAACTCTGCTGGCTGAAATCTAATCATTCTTTTACTTTTTTTCATCGGTGTGATAGACAATACCACATTCAGTGCCATAAGCAGCAATATATTCCATGGTTTCAAAGAGTTCCTCTTTTGTTTCTATTTTTGTTGTGATTTTATCATCAAACAATTTGGCTTCTTCAGGAATCCTGATTTCTATTTTCTCATCTGATGCTTTCAGGTTCCAGAAGAATTGCTGCAGAAAAATTTGCTGAGCTAAACGCGTCAATCGGCTGACCTGCCTTCCAAAACTTTGGAATCCATGGAGGTCTCATAAAATCGATCTCTGTCCACTGCTGAGCATCTTCTTTGAAGAGCAAAATTTCTATCTCTTCAAAGAAGACATATCCTCGAGGTACCTGAAAGTACCATAGTTTTTCATCTCTAATAACTTCTTCTTTCATATTTCTCCCATATAAAATTCGACTTGTTTCCTTAAGTCATTTGGCAAAATGTCTGTCATCTCGCACAGTATATTCAATGCAGGTGAAATAAAACGATTGTCGTTCTTCTTCATTGCATCAACCAAAAGCGATACGATTTTTTGGCTGATGCATCAGAATCACCACATAGAAAAAGTCCTTTATATATTGCCAACCTTACAAGCCCTGCTTCTTCCTCAATTATCAGCTTCTGTAAAAATGTAATCAGAATTTGTTTTGCCTCTGCGGTTTGTCCATGAATTCTTGTAAACACATCGCAGAAAGACTGGATTGCAAAATACCTTACATAATAGTCATCGTCTCGACATAGTTTCTTTAATCTCTGTAATGACATTTCTGTTTTTCCAATACATAGCGAATCAACAGCTTCCAGTTTGACTATATCCTCCTTATCAAAGGTCAAATGATATAGGACTGTTTCGTTTTTTTTTCGCTATATTGGTCTACTAAGAGACTCGCTACTTTTGACCTGATTTCTGCGTTTCGTGAGTATGCCAAATTACATAATTTATCCAATTACGCATCACTAAATTCTTCACAATAGTCCACTTTTAATATATATTTCTTTGCTTTACAATATATCTTTCTCTCTTTTTCTATTCCACAACTCGATAGCGACAAAAAGCTTGTCGCTTTTTCCGTCAATGATCATTCCTTTTGTTCCGACTGCCTGTCTTCCATAGTAATCCTGGCAGCAATCCTACGCAAGAAAATCAACGCTCCGACAAGAGCCAACGGATGAGCTAAAAGATTTATAACGTTGACGCCCTCCTCCATGGAACTCATGATGTCCATGATGATTGCAAGAATGATAAATCCCAGATACAGCTTGATCATATTAGACCAGGTGTCTACCCTGTCCGCCAAATATTTGACAATGCGGCATAAATCGTATTTGGAATCGGCCAGGCGCACAACCCAAATCAACAGGAAGCAGCCCAAGACAGCCATGATGCATAAAATATACACCGCAGGAACCCATCTGCCGATTAGAAAATACGTAATGCCTATGGTACACGTAGGAAGGAGGTACCATGATAGATAAGAAAACAGGGTATAAAACATGGTTTTCTTTTAAGTCTCTTTCCCCTGTCACTGTCAGCAGCCCCATATAAAGAAAAAAGTTCAACCGAATATAGGATAAAACGTAAAAATAAGTTTAGGCCATTCTTGCAAAAAACGGTATGAATACTGTGGCGAGGATAAGAATCGTATAGACGACTGCGAGCAGCAACATCTTTACCTTGGAAACAGTTCTCCTCTGTAATGCAAAGTATGTATAAAAAAAATGCTGAATGCCTCACAGGGAATGGTTATGAAAATCATCGCATGCTCCTTTTCAAAAAAATAAATAGTTTTCCGAGGCCATTTTATCATGAACTGTTCTAACCTGTCTATAGCTAGTGTGTCAACATTCTTTACAATGAAAATGCACCCCTGCCACCAACCTTATTGTTGGCATCCGGGGTGCATTTTCTAGTCAAACTCTCTGTTTTACAATTCAAGATCTCCAAGTTTATATGTATAGTAATCAGTTTCTTCTGCAAATTGGGAGAGATAGCACTTTACATCAGGGATATCCTCTTCTTTCATATAAATATTCATCTCTTCTGCTGGTTCAAAGACAATCGCTTTCCTCAACTCTTTTTTGTTTTTGTATAAAACGCAGCTTTTATACCCATAGTCCGTAATATGTTCTAAAAACGCTTTAAGTTCTTCTTTGGTCAAGGCTGCATCGGTTATACCGATTGTCTTGCGTAATTTCACTCTCTCATAAATTTAAATTTGGATATTCTCATCACTTTTTGAGATTCCAAAAAATCTGTCAAAAAGTCTTCCGAACTGAACGCATCAATTACATTACTTTTATTCCAAAATTTAAAAATACAGGGTGGTCTCGTAAAATCAATTTGTGACCACTGCTGTGATTCTTTATAAAAAAGAACTCGCATTCTAATTCATCAAACATAATGCACCAATCTGGGACGTCATAATACCATAATTTTTCCGTTTTATCTATTTCGCCTTTCATTTCTACAAATCATCCTTTCTGCAAAAGGTACCAACAGGTTTGTAAATATAACGAATCCACATAGTTGATCGGGGTATAGGCGCAGTACGCATACAGATGCCACGTATCTGCGTTCTCCCTCTCTCCTCTGTAGCTGTCCCTGGTGATGAATCTTCCTGTCCTCGGCTCGGTAGTAAAACGCAGCAAAATCAAAGATTTGGGCGTTTCTTGCATAAAGTCCGTCTGCAACTCGCATAGCTCGTTGGACGGGCTAATATAATATCTAGCGTTGAGGTACAGCAGTCCTGTCAGCTCGTCATGGACTGCCGGCGCCCTGCAGTTCGTTCTCAAAGCCTCTGTAGCCTGTGGCTTTGCTTTCCGTCACATCGCCGAAGTCGTCATACAAATATGATACCACTCTGGATCCTGCATTGTCCAGCACAGTTACCGTGCTTCCTTTTGCATCTTCCGTATACAGGTAGTAGTCATGGCTGCTTCCGGCCTTACGCTCTGTTCCGAAAGCATCCGCCCCGCCCAGCAGGTTGAAGGATTTCAGACTGCCGTCTGCGCCGCCGGTGTACAGCACGCTGCCCAGCTGGAGTCGTGGATTCCTATCCGGCATGTTCTCCAGTGATACCCTTTTTGATTTTGTCCATATCGGGCCTACAAAAATACAGGGCAGGCATTTATCCTACCCCATATATCAACTTACATTCCTTACGAATTAATTTCGTAAGGAACATTTAATTGTTCTAATAGCTCTCTGGCAATCTTTTTGTCGCCAAAGATTATTCCTCCCAGTTCATCAATAAGTAAAACGATATCCACTCCCGGAAAGTAAATGTAAGAGGTTCCTACATCTGCATCCACATCTTGCCAGCTTTAATAGGCAAGGCAGTTCTTCGATGATTACGCATTTCCAGCAGATGTTTCGGATCAACTTACGGTCTTCCAGCTTCATTGTCAGTCTTGCATAAGGGTTATCTACAGGATCATCGCTATTGCTGCCCTGAACAACCATTACTTCAGCACCTCCATTCGTAGAGTGTAAGATTTTACATAACTCGAGCATCTTACGCTCGTAGTACATGTAGGTGCCCAGTCTTACCGTTCTATTACGGCAGCACTGAAAAAAATGTCTTCCCCTGGTACAGAAGGCAGAATCGGGTGACTCTTTCTGTCTCGGTTTCTAATACTTCGTGTAATTTTCTATGTCCGCCTTGTCGAATATATCAGATACTATATTAATCATTATTCCCCCCTTATACTGCCATTATTTCTTATTGATGCGATACGTTTCATCGCTTTGAATAGTTTCTAAGCAGATCCACCATGCCCAGTAATCTACTTTTTCTCGCTCAGTGATTAAAACTCAGTTATACACTTTTTATAAGTGGTAACTTTACCTCTTACCTATAGCAATTACTATTATTTATACTTACGGCTTTCTTTTTGTTGCTATGTACATAATAATAGCAGCTACTACCAGCATATGAAGCATTGTAATTGCGATTCTTATTATGATCATCTGTGTATATGACCCCGTCAGATTATATACACAGATGATCATAAGGATTCCTATAAGGCCTATTATTACATATTCTAGAATATCAAGAAACTTTTTCATAGATTACTACCTTTTTTACTCTTTTAATATTCTTGATAACTGCTTGCTAAATATTAATGCTGCCAGTTATCAAGAATTTTTGAATTTAATATTTATTTTATAGAAGTTTAATTACAATAACCGCCACGATATAAAAAATACATACCAGTAATTGTATGCGATCATACTTGTTTAGCCTCTCCTTTTCGAACTTCTTTCGAAATATCTTTACTATATAGTAAAAAACAGCAAGAGACGTTGCGATCAATGCAAGTTGAATACTATCCACGCAGCTTGGCCTCCTTTTTAATATTGTATATCTTCACCCATTTTCTAGTAATTTTATACCTCCGTCCTTGTCTTCGAACCCTCGTCGTTTTCTGCTTATATTTATAGCTAAACCAAATCCTAACGGTTAAAGCGTGGTTCTTCAGATACTTATCCATAATTAATGAAGTAACTGCCGTAGCAACGCCTATTGTTAATAACGCCGTACCTGCCGCAGCACTAATCATTCCTGCCGGAAGTCTTCCCACACATACACAATAAATGCCAAAGTTACACTTGCTGCAGTAAAGAGCATCCTGCACATCATTCCAATTCAGCTTCATTGTAAGTTTATATCTCTTCTGATTTTTATATTTATATACTGAAAAGAATTTATGCCCGCTCGGATCCACAGTTGATCGGGTTATTGGCGCAGTACGCATATAGATGCCACGTATTTGCATTCTCCCTTTCTCCTCTGTAGCTGTCCCTAGTGATGAACCTTCCCGTCCTCGGCTCGGCAGTAAAACGCAGCCAAATCGAAGATTTGGGCGTTTCTTGCATAAGTCCGTCTGCAACTCGCATAACTCGTTGGACGGGCTAATATAGTATCTTGCGTTGAGGTACAGTGGTCCCGTCAATTCATCATGAATCGCTCCAATGTGCTGCAGTTTGTTCTCGAAACCGCTGTAGCCAGAGGTTTTTGCTTTCCGTGACATCGCTGCCTTCCTCCTTCTGAACACGCTGGCCATCCCCGTTGTAGAGATTGCTCTGGCTCCTTGCGCCTCCGGTATGGGTCTCCAGCATGTTCTCCGGCGTATGGGTATAGGATTTGCTCACGCTGCTGCCCCCTGCTGTACCAGTCACCTTGGTCTGGTTGCCGTCTGCGTCATACTGGCTTAAACTTAATATTCTGGATTCTTTCTGTCTGCTCTAGGATTTCATAATCATTCGGTTCTTCATCAATATCTGGATCAAATAACAATACAAATCCTCCCACACACGTGTCCGTCTCACTTTGCCAATATTTATATGTGCTTGAGTCGGGATCAAATTCGTAAATATATACTTTCCCATCCTTGAAGTATTTTCCGGCTTTTGCACCAGTTCCATCCATATCCTCGCTCAAATCTATATCTACTCCATCCGTATAGCCAAGGTATGCAGCCACACCATCAATGCTCCTTTCAACAAGCTGTTCATCGTCATCGTTTCCACATGAAACGAAGGAAAATGTAAGGCAAATCGCCAGTGTTATTAGAATTATCCTTTTCATTGTTTACTTCTCCTTGCTTATGTAATATTTTAGGAGATCCCTTTTTCTATACCATCCTTATACCAATCAATCCTACCATCATTATAAGCTATTGCAGCGGGATGACAAAAGTCCTTTATTGGAAGGGCTTTTTATTTCCATAATAGTCGCTGAAATGACCTAGGGTCAGCGTTACATGATATCTAACATATGCACGTTGTTTGGCGTTTGTAATTTTGATTTTATTCTTCGTAATCTTTTCTATTACGCCAACTCCGGTTTTTATTTTACGTGATATATACGCTGTACACAGAGTTTTTTTACCTTTAACATCCCATTTAACAACTATAGTTATAAATAGTCTTCCTAAACCAAGATACACCTTATAGTTAAAAAGTTTTCGCAGTGCTATATTGTTTAACACGTTTATACCCACTCGGATCCACATAGTTGATTGGGTTATTTGCACAGTACGCATACAGATGCCACGTATCTGCATTCTCCCTCTCTCCTCTGTAGCTGCCCCTGGTGATGAACCTTCCTGTCCTCGGCTCAGCAGAAAAACGCAATCAAATCAAAGATTTGGACGTTTCTTTATTAAGTCCGTCTGCAAACTTGCATAGCTCGTTGATGGGCTAATATAGTATCTGGCGTTGAGGTAGAGTTGTCCGGTTAATTCATCATGGACTGCCGGTGCCCTGCTGTTTGTTCTCCAAGCCGCTGTAGCCTGCGGTTATGCTTTCTCGTCACATCGCCAAAGTCGTCATACAGATATGATATCACCCTGGAACCTGCATTGTCCAGCACATTTACCGTGCTTCCTTTTGCATCTTCCATATACAGGTAGTAGTCCTGGCTGCTTCCAGCCCTGCGTTCAGTTCCGAAAGCGCCTGCCCCTGTTGAGCAGGTTGATGGATTTCAGATTTCCACTTCCGTCATCAGTATACAGAGCGATGCCCAGCTGGAGTCGTGGATTCCTATCTAGCATGTTCTCCAGCGATAACCCATTTGATTGTGTCCATATCGGGCTTACAAAAAATACAGGGCAAGCATTTAGCCTACCCCATATATCAACTTACATCCCTTCTCACGAATTAATTTCGTAGGGAACATTCAATTGTTCTAATAGCTCTCTGGCAATCTTTTTGTCGCCAAAGATTATTCCTCCCAGTTCATCGATAAGCAAAACGATATCCACTCCTGGGAAGTAAATGTAAGAAGTTCCTACACATCTGCATCCACATCTTGCCAGCTTTAATAGGGCAAGGCAGTTCCTCAATGATTACACATTTCCAGCAGATGCTTCGGATCAACTTGCGGTCTTCCAGATTCATTGTCAATCTTGCATAAGGGTTATCTAGGATCGTCACCCCGGCTGCCCTGAATAACCATTACTTCACTATCACCATTCATGGTGTACAGCCTCCTACACAGCTCAAGCATTTCTCGCTCATAGTGCATGTATGTGTTTAGTTTAACTATTCTATCACAGCAAAGCTGAAAAAATGTCTTCCCCTGGTACAGTAGGGCAGAATCGGGTGACTCTTTCTGTATCAGTTTCTATTATATCATGCAATTTTTTCTATATCCACCTCTTTGAATATATCAGATACTATATTATTCATTATTCCCCCTATACTGCCATTATTTCTTACTGAAGCGATACGTTCTAGCGCTTTGAATAGTTTCCAAGCGAATCAGATTATGTTGCTTTTCGTATAAATCCAAATTATCGTACCGGTACATTACTGCCCTAGAGTTCTACATTGTTGACTATATTTATCACATTTTCTTAGTGTAAAGGATTTGAAACAAGAAAGCCCTGGTTTTCCATTTAAAGAAATCCAGGGCCATCTTACACTGTATCAAAGTATATCAATTGCAGCTTTTTCACGATCCCCAAAAATTTATACTTTGTATCACAGTAAGTACTTTTTTCTTTACCAGCTTTCCTTCGTAATCAAAGATTAAAAAGCTTCCTGATATGCTCATAGTATGCCTCAATGGCGATGTAATCGGTGCAATAGCTCACAATACAATCGCTCATATCCCCGCCCATCTGGCTAGCTTCTACTATGATCTCCTTCTTGCCTGTATTCACATCCACTCTCACTAGGTTATCGTTGACATCATTGCAGTACAGGTAGCCATCTTTATATGTACTGTTATCCCAGAGATAATATATATCATCCCGTCTGGTTCTCAACGTTGTAATTTCTCTTCCCTGTTTGCTCTCAAGGTTATATTCAACAGCCTTCCATACCTCCTTATCATCTAAGCCGATGATAATCACCGTCTGGTTCGTCTTTTCTAGAATCTGCACGGGATAGAGACCTTCATAGAATTCATCCTCTGACTCTTTTCCCGTAGAAAGGTTTTTAACGATCAATTTATTTTCATTTTCGTCTATAGCAAGCAAATTGTTTCCATAGATATAGAAGGACTCAAAGGCATACTCACCTCTTTGCAGGAGAATCTCCTTCTCGCCTGTTTTAATGTCCATCCTCCCTGCATTCATATGCCATTTCCTGCCGAATCACGTTCTCTTTCTGCATAATACACTTTGCTCTTTGATAACAGAACACCGTACGCTGACACATCAAGCTGTAACTCCTGCTCTTTTTCCATTCAGTGAAAGGAGGCGGATATCCGGGGGAGGACCACCCATGCCAGCCCCCGTAAGCAGAATCTGTCCCCCTGCAAAACACATTTCTGAATCCCACTCCTGAAATGGCAGCTTTCTGGTTCTTGATTAAATAGCTCTTATCTTTTTCGATATCATAAAGATACAGCCTTGCTCCAAAAACAAATGGTGCGCTCAGGATGGTGTTGCGATTCGTATACAGGACATAATTGCCCTGTGCGTGGTCTCCCCATACGGCCTATTTCTCTTGTTTCTCCCAAAGATATCTTTGGGCGAAACTTTCTCTGACGCGAGTAAATAGATCATCTGCAGGATGACAGATCCTATAATGATTTTCAAGAATCAGCTTTGTTACTTTCATCGTCTGCTCCCTTTACGCCCTATTACCGACCGTGTTTTTTTACATTGAAGATACTTTTCAAATTCTCAAATGCTGTGCTTGGTATTACGGTCTTAACCTTTCTGACATATTTTTTTTTTCTTATATGGCACCCACACATACTCATACTGCATCTTTTCTATTCTGCTCTCTTTCGAAGCGGATAGATTTCCGTGTTTAAGTACTTCAAGCGCCATCCATGAACAATTGTGACGTAAATCCATAGTCTCTATACGAACGTCCGTCTTTTACTTTGTCAATGTATTTTGAACTGCCAGAAAAATTGCCTTTAATATAGAGATATTTTCGATATTTTTAGAACTGCTATTCCTGCCAAACCTCTCATTTATTTTCGCATAAACCTGTTTTTCCTTTTTACAGATACAAAATCCCCGTCATTGGCTGTCTTTCCTATTTTTTTTATTCTTATATCCTGCTGGATCCCAGAAAAATATCTCCAGTTACTGCCTTTTTTAATTAATACAGCCATGTGTCCGATTGCTCTTGTCAAAAGTTTGACTTTAGTACAATTGCATCATGCCCCGCTAGGGTCTATTCGGTTGATTGGATTATTCATACAGTACGCATACAGATGCCACGTATCTGCATTCTCCCCCTTTCTCCTCTGTAGCTGTCCCTGGTGATGAACCTTCCAGTCCTCGGTTCGGCGGTAAAACGCAGCCAAATCAAAGATTTGGGCGTTTCTTGCATAAGTTCGTCTGCAACTCGTATAGCTCGTTGGACGGGCTAATATAGTATCTAGCGTTGAGGTAGAACTATCCGGTCAATTCATCTTGGACTGCCAGCGCCCTGCTGTTCGTTCTCGAAGCCGCTGTAGCCTGTGGCCTTGCTTTCCGTCACATCGCCGAAGTCGTCATACGAATATGATACCACCCTGAAACCTGCGCTGTCCAGCACATTTACCGTGCTTCCTTTTTGCATCTTCTATATACAGGTAATAGTCATGGCTGCTTCCAGCCACGGTCTGGGTGGTGAGGCCTGGGTTTCCGTCCTCATCCGCCTCCCCTTCCACTGTGATCGTCTCGGTAATGACGTTTTTCACCGTGGAGGCGGCCAACTGGTTCCTGTAGTCATAGGAATACTCCCTGACCTCGTCGGTGCCTGCAAGGGGAGTTGGCCTTACGTTCCTTGGTGATGCCATTTCTGTTGTAGCTGTAGCCGTGCTTTTCAAAGGTCGTTCCATTCTTGGCATAGTCCATGGCAGAGACAACTTTGTCGCCTATATTATTTCAGCAAAAAGTACAGAATTCACTCTAGACTATAGACTAGAATGAATCCTGTACTTTTTAAAGACTTGAACTTGCCAAAAAGATTCCAAAGTATCAAACTCTTGAGAGTTTGTAGAATCTTTTAATTCGGTATTCATACGATAATTCAAAGTCCTATAAGTTTACATATCATCAATCTGTTTATTTACAATCAATGAAATGTCTTCTAAATACTCAATTCCAAAAAATCCTATATATACAGGAATCATCAATGTGCTTCCCACTGCAGCTTTTTTATAGTTCGTTTTTTTTCACTTTTACGTTTATACTATGGCTCTCATCCTTCCTTGCATTTAGATAATAGAGAGTAAAAGGAGTATTAAAACTCTCTTCATACTTATCCGTAATTACATAAGATTCTGTACTGATTTTTCTGCTCCCAAAACAGCATTCAGATTAATGATTTGGCCTGAGACACTTAATGTAATAATCATCATAATAATGGGCAAGATTAAAACATTTCCCTTTTGCGAACTACGCATATTCTTTATCATAAATACTATCAGCACACCGATGCATGCAGAGACTGCCAGTATAATCAGCGCCGGTTTTCCAAAGGAAAACAGATTTTCTCTATCGTTATAAAACGAATAATCATTCCATAGCAGCCCCATACAGAATGGGACAATAAGGTTCCACCATCCGACATATTTTCGAATCCTAGTTTTTTGGGTTCAATGAGATAATACTTATCACAATCAGTATTATCTCATATAAAGAAATGATGACTCCCGTTGAAATTGCTGACAGATTCCTGCAAAGCCAGAAAATCAAGGCAATAAATATATTTATTGTAACTAGCTTGATTTTAAACCATCTGAATTTTTCTTTATTCTTCCACTCTTTTTTGATTTTCTCTCATACTGTTTTGCCTTGCCTGTTTTCTTAACTTGTGACTCATATTACTCATAGCGTTTATACTTTAATACTTCTTCTTATACTCATTTTTTTAATCTGCGATTCCAAATATGCGAACGTGCTTTCTGCCTGCTTCGTCTTCTCCTTGACAAATCTCCTTATTAGAAAAGACAAACCTGCTGTCACGATGATAAAAAAAAAATCGCTACCAGATTATAGTGATTTATAATTGCGATGACAAATCCGATAATACAGATTGCAACCGCCGGGTTAAGTACAATAACGAACTCTTCTGCCATTCCCTATATCCATCAAGATATTCCCTTTTATCCAGCTCATACTTGATAGTTGCGGTTTCACCTTCATCCAGCACACCTAAATTCAACTCTAATGAATTAGGCAAAGAAATGGCTTTATAACATAGATTTAGATTACCTCCTTTTTGATGCATCAATAGGTACTACAATCTTAATAAAGTTCAGGTTCTCATCCAATGGATGTGGCGTATCAAAGCTATCGTTGGAGAAACAATAATACAAGAAGTTGAATAACGTCTTAACTATCCCCAAGAGTATTCGAAAAAAAGGATTCTTCGTCCTCTCATCAAAATGAATTATCACTTCGCTCCCCGACAGTTCTATCAATGCAGAAATCGCAATAACCTTCCTCTTTCAGTAGCTGCTTGTCAACCTTGTCACCAACTTTTACAGCCACCTCCACGTCATACCAGATACCAGATTTTATATGTAAATTCATATTGTCACCTCACTTTTTAATGCCCGAATTATGTAAATTAATTCGGGCACAACTAATTTATTTGATTTTGAACCTATAAACAACATTGTTTATAGACTTGTCATACATGTAATCAAGTATTCCTGAGACTAATCCCCCAAATGATAAGGCAATATCAATATTTCTAAATAGCTGATCTGCAAATCTATATACAACTTGCTTGGCCGTGAAACTGTAAATCATTGACTCAATTTTATTTGCCAAGGAAGGTTTTACAGCTTTTTTAACTAGCGGAATTTTTTCAATGATTTATATACTTTCTGTCCGACTTTTCGGCCAAAATTTTGAAAACTTTTGAGCAAATTTAAAAATAATGTCCCTCTCAGTTTCACCTTGGTGAATGCTTTCCCTCCGCCTTGCATAAGGCTTTAACTGGAGCAAATATCAAACCAACACCTAATGCGCTCGCTGCAATGTCAAAGGTGTTGCCACCATCCAACGTGCAACAGTAAATTTTATTGCATGCCCGCTCGGATCCGCGTAGTTGATCGGGTTATTGGCGCAGTACGCATACAGATGCCACGTATCTGCATTCTCCCTCTCACCTCTGTAGCTGTCCTGGTGATGAACCTTCCGGTCCTTGGCTCATAGTATCTTGCGTTGAGGTACAGAAGTCCGGTCAGCTCGTCATGGACTGCGCCGGTGTACTGCAGTTCGTTTTCAAAGCCGCTGTAGCCTGTGGCTTTGCTCTCCGTCACATCTCCGAAGTCGTCATACAGATATGATACCACCCTGGAGCCTGCATTGTCCAGCACATTTACCGTACTCCCCTTTGCATCTTCCGTATACAGGTAGTAGTCATGGCTGCTTCCGGCCTTGCGTTCAGTTCCAAAAGCATCGGAACCGTTCAGCAGGTTGAAGGATTTCAGATTTCCGCTTCCGTCATCGGTGTACAGCACGCTGCCAAGCTGGTAGAAGTAGTTGGTTGTCTCGCTGCCTTCCTTCTTCTGCACACGCTGGCCGTCCCCGCTGTAGAGGTTGTTCTGGTTCTTGGAGCCTTCCGTGTAGGTCTCCAGCATGTTCTCCGGCGTATAGGTGTAACTCTTGTTCACGCTGCTTCCGCCCATCGTGCCGGTCACCTTGGTCTGGTTCCCGTCTGCATCATAGGTGTAGGACAGGCTGGTGCCTGTTCCGCTTTCGCCCGTCAGCTGGTTCAGCCCGTTGTAGGTGTGGGTGGTGGCCTTGCCGTTCTCCGTCTTCTTTGTCCGGTTTCCTGCCGCGTCATAGGCATAGGCGGTCTGCAGCTTTGTCTCCTCCCTGGTCACGGTCTGGGTGGTGTAGGTCGGATTTCCATCCTCATCCGCTTCCCCTTCCACTGTGACCGTCTCGGTGATGACGTTTTTCACCGTGGAGGCCGCCAGCTGGTTCCTGTAGTCATAGGAATACTCCCTGATCTCGTCGGTACCTGCAGGGGCATTGACATTGCGTTCCTTGGTGATGCTGCTGTTCTTGTTGTAGCTGTAGCCGTGCTTTTCAAAGGTCGTTCCATCCTTGGCATAATCCATGGCAGAGACACGTCCAAAGACATCATAGCCGTAGGTCAGCAGTGCATGGCTGGTGGTATCGCCGCTTCTGAAATTGTAGTAGTCCTTCACCGTTTCCACGCTGCCGCCAATATTGTAGGTATATGCCTTGGCAAGATATGTGCTCCCGCCGATCTTCACGCGGATATCCGTAAGCCTGCTGCCGCTATAGTTGTAGACCAGTCCGTCCACCTCGCTGCCGGATGCACTGCCGTAGCTGACAGCGGTGATGCGATCCTTCAGGTCGTAGGGTAGGTGATGGTATACGGTGATAAATCAGACGGGATACTGCTGCCGCTGACTTCCGCAGTGGATTTCAGTCGTTTCAGCCCGTCATAGGTGTTGTAGACGTAGTGGTACAGAGTCTGACTGCTGCCACTGACCTTGTAGTCGTACATCTCCTTTACCTGATCGTCGGCGTAATAGGTATACACTGTCTTGTACTTAGCAGTGCCGTCCGCCGCGTACTGGGTCTTTTCGCTGACCCTGTCTTTTTGCGTCATAGGTGTACCTGGTCTTCCTGCCGCTGGACTGACGGCTCTCAAGGACGTTACCAAAAGCGTCGTAAAGCCGTGGTTTCAATGGCTGCCGCGCCAGATCCCTCGTCTCGTCAGAAGAACGTTGCCGTCAGCGTCTGCGGTTTCCGTGCTTACTGCGCCGTTTGCACTGGTCCTCGTCACAGAGGGCGGTACAGTCCGTCCTCCCTGCCTCTCTGTAGGCATAGGTGGTCTGGTTGGATTCGCCTCCCTTGCCAGTCAGCTCACACCAGTAATCCTGCTCTGCTCGTCATAGGTAAACAAAGTGGTATTGCCTTCTCCATCAGTCTGAGATGTCAGGTTGCCCGCTTTGTCATAGCCCGCTGTTTCGCAGATGGTGTCCACGCCCAGGATATAACTTCCCGATGCGCTGTCCCATACCGGGTTCTGCAGGGTAGCCGTCTCGTTGCCGTTTTCGTCCAGGACATGGAGCGCCAGAAGTCCGGTATCCTCACCTGTCTTGGTGTAGGAGGTCAGCTGGTTCCCGGAAAGGTCGTAGGAATAATCCGTGACGACGCCATCTACTTCCTGGCGGACCGTCCTTCCTAGGCCGTCCTGGTAAGTAACGTTCATCACAAGGCCGTCCACCGTTTCCGTCGTTGTAAGGGCATTCTGATAGTTCTTCTTACTGTCTTTGCCCTCATTGACGCTGACATCACCGTAGCTGTAAGTGTTCTGGCTCACCTGGGTCAGCCCTTCGCCACTCTTTGCCGTTCTTGTCACACGGTTCATAGCGTCATACTGGTAGCTTGATGTGATGCCGTCTGTACCGGTCTCGCTGAGCAGTGTGCCGTTTCCATCATAGGTCTTAGACTCCGTGGTCGTATTGACCGTTCCTTCGATATCTGCAAAGAGAGCCATTCACCTTTGACGTGGTAGTCGTGATTCCGGTCATACGTCCAAATCCGTCATAAGTAAAGGTCTTCGCCTCTTTACTGATTTTCTGGCTGCTTGTGCCAAAGGCTGTGTAGGTATAGGTCACAGAGGAGAGTTCTCTTCCCATGACGTCGCCATAGGTAACCTCGGTCACCGTCTTATTCTCTCCCGAGACCGTCGTCGTGGTTTCCTTCTTTTGACCGCCTGCAAGCATCTGAATGTCGATATCGGTGGAAGAGATGCAGGTACCGTCTTCTATCAGGTACTCCGCCTCGCTCTTCAGCGCACCCTTCGCCGTATCAGATGCCCCGGTATAATAGGTGTAGTTGGTAAAGGTTCCTGCCACGTTATCTACAAGCCTTGTCATATTGCCGTACTGGTCGTACTGGTAGACCTCGTCCGCTGTCTTAACGCTGTCTTAACGCCGTCTTCCGTGGTCTCTATATAACTAGATGGTTGGTATTCCGTCCACTCCCCGTCATGGGCGTAGGAAATCGCTGACCGCGGTGTCTTCGTCATGCTCCTCTATGACAAGTTCCTTATCGTCATAGGTATAGGTGGTCGTTTTCTTCTTCTCGCTCATGACCACGCTGCCCCCGTTAGTTCCGTCTTTGTTCAGCGTACCAAAAGACACTGTCTCCGGTTTCCTTGGTTAGCAGGCTGTCCATATATTCGTAAGTCGTACTCTGCTCCTGGTCGCCAAGGATGTCCGTATGTCTGGTGCACTGGCCGGAGCCGTCAAACTCGTCTTTTTCCTGTTTCACGACCGCTCCGCCTGCCAGCTTTTCTGTCAGGGTGTAGTCATCTGACCGTGTCATGCGGATGCTCTCAGCGGTTCCTCCTGCCGCAGGATAGTTGAATCTGTCCGTCTTTCCGTCGCTGCCGCTGTACTGGATGCTGTAGGCATTGCCTGTTCCGTCTGTCAGAGACGTCATCTTCCTGCCGTTATAACCATAGGAATAGGTGATGCCGCCGCTGGCCTGTCCTGCCGGGTATTTGGTCACGCCGGTCAGCAGGGAGTTCTGATAGTTGTAAACGATCTTCTGCCCGTCAGGCAATGTCATATCGTGAATGGTCAAAGCGTCGCTTCCTCCTGCCGACTCGTTGTAGGTGAACTCCACGGAGATGTTATTGCCTGTGGTGATCCTATCTAAAAGTCCCCGCTTCTCATCGTAATGGAACAGGAGCAGGTTTCCGTTAGATTCCTCCATCCAGACCAGTTTTCCACTGGTATCAAAGTAGAAGATCTGACTGTCCCTGGTGGGCATGGTGTGAGCGCTGGTCACATTGACCGTGGTCACCTGGTTTCCACCGTCTGCGTCAGGGTTGTTCAAGGCGATGGCCTGGGTCTTGTCTTCTTTTTTTTTCAGATTCACGTGTTTGCCCAGGCTGGAGATGTAGGTGTCCCCATCTGTTTTGAACTGATGAAGGGTTCCGCTTCCATCGCGGGAGCACCAGGATGCCGTCTTCAGACTGTTGTCCTTGCCCAGCTTGAGCAGCTCGATATCGTAGCTGTGTGTCCAGCCGTATCCGAAGCCGGATTTGCTGGTCGCCATGCTGTTGTAAGTTCTGGTCAATGCTACGTCCAGCTGTTCATTGGGGATTTCCGCATCGGTCTGTTCATAGAGGAAGTTCCCCTGGCTCTTCTCGATATAGCCGTTTCCGGCTGGCGTTGCAATATCTGCATAAGCCCAGTACTCCTTATGACCGAGGGCTTTCTTGTTGTACTCATTGCGGTCTATCGGCGTGCTCTCTGCAGTGTCGGAGTAACTGCTGGCCGAGACCACGTTACCTTCTTTGTCTTTCACCACAGCTCTGACCTTGTAATACAGGGAAATACTGTAGTTGGTATTGATGTCGCACCAATAGCCGTCAGTCACGTCTTCTGCAACCAATGTGGTCTCGCCCGGAACAAAGTTTTTCAGGGTGCTCCTGTAGACTTCGTAGGTGAGGCCTTCCGGCACGTCTTCCGGGATATCCCAGCGCACGTAGGTCTTGTAATTGATTTTGTCCTGCGCTGTGACATTTTCAGGCCAGTAACCTTCGGCAGAGGATACCTCAAAGGTCTCTTTTTCCATGACGGCAAATTGCATAGTGCAGGCTACATTTTCAAGAAGGGCTGGATCTTCCGCTGCCGCTTTGATATGGAAAACCGACGCAGCAATCTGCTGCTTGTTCAAATTTAGAACGTAGGTCAATTCTCCCGGCGTAATCTGCTGGTATTCGCCGTCGCCAGCCTCTTCGCATACCAGGTGACGCCCTCTGTCTGGGATGTATTGAGGGGTGAAACCCACTGCCTCTTCGAGGCGGCATGATCATTTCAGATTCATTCCCCTCAGCTGCCGGCATGGTCAGATCCAGGCTGATGGCATTGGTAAAGATATCGCCCGAATCTGTCTTTTCAATCAAAAGCCGCTGCCGCGGCAGCTTTTCTGGCTGCCGTCAGCAACAACTCTTTCCTTTTCATATATTGGATTTAGATCAGCCCCTGCTCCTTGGCAAACTCTCTTGCCACGTCAGCCGGTTCTTTTCCTTCTTCGTCAACCTGATAGTTCAGTTCCTGCATGATCTCATTGGTGAGAATCTTGCTCAGTTTATTGATGACATCTTCCAATTCCGGATACTTATCCAGCATCTCTTCGTTGATGATTGGAATCGCATAGTACGGAGGGGAAGAAGCCGTCGCTGTCTTCCAGAACTTTCAGGTTATACTTTTTCAAAAGACCGTCCGTAGCATAAGCGTCGACGATATCCGTTTCGCCATTCTTCAAAGCGGTAAATCTCGGTGATCCGTCAATAGCTAAAGTCTTTTTTGAAGTTAAAAATCATATTTCTTCAGCAGTCCCGGCAGACCGTCGTCTGGTCTGTTCTGGAATTCCATCGTGGTACCCAGAATTAGCTGAGAGTCACACTTTGAGCAGATCTTTCATGGTCTTGAGGCCGTACTTCTTTGCCGTCTCCTGTGAAACTGCCAGAGTATAGGTGTTGTTGAAGTTAGCCTGTTCCAAAACCTTGATCTTGTACTTCTCGTCCAAGGCCTTTTTGCACTCGTCATAGACCGCCTGCATATCAGCCTTGGCCGGTTGGTTTAGGATGTTGACATAAATCGTACCGGTATAATCCACATACATGTCGATTTCGCCCTTCTTCAGAGCCTCAAAGCAGACCTGACTGCCGCCCAGGTTTTCTTTGCGAATCACGTTGATGTCCGTGTCGTGTTCGATGACATCAGCATACAGGTTGCAGAGAATTAACTGCTCCGTAAAGTCTTTGCTTCCTACTGTAATGGTCTTCTCTTCCTGGTTCATGCCGCCAATCACGGTGTTTCCAATCAACACTAAGATCAAAGCGCCGGCTACTGCCAAGACAGAGTTTCTCTTTCTTTCTCTTCTTCTTCAATTCTGCCTTTGATGTACCAAAAAGCGCTCTGCAGGCTGATCGGCGTTACCAGCTTTTCAACCAGTCCCATGAGGAAATCCACCAATAGCGCAAGCGGACACGCTGGAATTGCACCGGCCAGAATCTGCAAGTTGTTGACTGTTCTGATACCAGAAAAACCAGGTATCCCAGACCGCCAGCTCCGATAAAGGCCGCCATGGTCATAAGTCCCACTGCTGTAACAGCGGAAATTCTGACACCGGCCATGATGACAGGCAGCGCCATGGGAATTTTGACCTTGGTCAGAACCTGCCACTTTGTAAGTCCAATCCCCTTTGCCGCCTCTACCATCTCCGGATCGATACTGGCGATTCCTGTATAAGTGTTCTTTTTAAATCGGTAATAACGAATAGATGATAACCATGACAACTGCTGGAAGAACTCCGATACCCAGAAGCGGTATGGCAAGACCCAGCAGCGCCATGCTCGGAATGGCCTGTACGACGTTAGCTACGCCGATAATGGGTTTATCCAGCTTTTTGACATAACTGATCAAAATGCCCAGAGGCACGCCGATGACGATGGCAAAGCCTACGGCGATGGCCGTCATTTGGACGTGTTCCATGAGCAGATCTGCAATCTGCCCCAAGTGCTGCGCCATATATTTAAATAATGCAATCATTACTGGCTCACCGTCCCTTCTGTACTATCTTCCGTCAGGAACTGCTTGCTCAATGTGGAAACTAAATTACTGTTGGTCAATAGACCGACGAGTCTTTCCTCTTCGTCGAGAACAGGAATATTGTTGACTTCCGTCTCTTCTACCATCTTCAGCACATCGACGATATTATCGCCTACATGAGAAACATAGGCTACTTCGTTCATAATATCCTCTGCCTGCATCAAAGGCCTGCTGGCTTTAAACAGATTTTTTTCTGCCGACGATGCCGCGCAGTTTTTTCTCGTCGTCGACCACCAGCAGCGTATCGATGTGATGATCTCTCATGCGCTTGATACATCTGTTCCTAATCATGTCGCCTTTACAGGTGATTGGGTTTTTAATCATAAAGTCTTCTACCTTTATGTATTCTGGGGAATCCCATATCCTGTTGGTGCCGACGAAGTTGGCTACAAATTCGTCAGCAGGCTGTTTCAGGATCATTTCCGGCGTATCAAACTGAAGGATGTGACCGCCTTTCATAATGCAGATTCTGTCTGCAATCTTGATAGCCTCGTCCATATCGTGGGTAACAAAGACCATGGTCTTCCCTACCTTAGACTGCAGTTCGATCAGCTCATCCTGCAGGCTGCTCCCTGGTTACCGGGTCAAGCGCTGAGAAGGGTTCGTCCAAAAGAATAATCTCAGGGTCGTTGGCAAGGGGCCCTGATGACGCCGATTCTCTGTCTCTGTCCGCCTGAAAGTTCTGTAGGATATCTGTCAAGAAACTGATCAGGATCCAGGTCTACCATCTTCATCAGTTGCTTGGTGTTCTCTACAATTTTTTCAGTATCTTTCTTTTCCAGGCGTTCGATGATTTCGATGTTCTGGCGAATGGTCATATGAGGAAACAGGCCTCCCTGTTGGATGACGTAACCCATGTTTCGGCGGAGCTGGACTTTGTCCATCTCCTCGATATTCTTCTCATCGATAAAAATCTCACCTTTGCTTGCTGGAATTAATCTGTTGATCATTTTAAGTGTCGTTGTCTTTCCACAACCGCTGGGACCGATTAGAACGGTAAGCTCACCGTCATTGATGTCCATAGAAATGTCTGATAAGACGACGTTACCTTTGAATTCTTTCGTAACGCCACGAAATTGAATCATAATAAAACCCCCTATCTGATTCTCAATTAATCGTACCTTCCGCGGACAAGGATGTTCCTGTCCTCGAAAGAATAAGTTCCCCAATACATATAATTATACCGACAATTCTGAACAAAGTCAAACGACAAAAGTCGATAATTGTTGAAATTGACGCAAAAAAAGAGAGCCTATCTCTCCTGAAGCAGAAAAAATATACTCTCAAAACGGTTATTTATGCATTATACAAGTAACGGCGAAACCTCAGTGATTTCAGCAATTAGAGTGTGCAGCTTTCTGCATCTCCTCTTCAATTTTTACCAGATTTTCCCGTTCTACATTATGCGTCATAAAAAGATTTTCAATTTCTTTGTCAAAAGTGGCTAAACTGTTGGCAACATCGATAAATTTCGTAAAATTCGTACTGTTGTATGCAGATTGAAACTTTCTGAGATCAGTGCCGATGATATCCACGATTTGTTGTTCGTTATATATTTTTCCAATCATCATCGGATAAGGACTGACCCTCTGCAGATAGATTTCTTCCTCTTTGACTTCGTACATATAGGTAATTTTCAGATCCTCTCCCAAATCAAATTTGGCAATGTTGATATGAGCCGGCGAAGTTTTAATTGATTTCGCACCCATCTGCCGCAGCATGATATTGACCATATCGTCTGAAATTCTATTTCTCATTGTATATCACCACTCCTTTTTTTACACAGCATACCTGATCAAAAGATAGATCATAGCAAGCACTACTGACATTATCATAACGGGAAAGCCTACTTTTGTATATTCTTTAAAGCTGATTGGATAACCGTGTTTGCCGCTGATACCAGAGAGCACTACATTGGCTGATGCGCCGATCAGTGTGCCGTTGCCGCCCAGGCATGCGCCTAAGAAATTGCCCACCACAGCGGCGTAACGTCTATGCCGCTCTCGCCCAAGGCCAGCACCAAAGGAATCAGGGTTGCCACGAATGGGATGTTGTCCAAAACGGAAGATAAAAGAGCCGAGGCCCAAAGCAGCACCATCATGGTCATAATTGCATGGCCCTTTGTCATATCGATAACCAGCTTTGCCAGCTGTCCGATTACGCCAGTCTCATCCAGTCCCCCTACCACGATGAAAAGTCCTGCAAAAAAAGAATGGTCGTCCACTCTACCTCCCCGATGATATAGTCCACATTTTGTTTGCCGATGACCAGCATGATGGCGGCGGCAGTCAGTCAACAGTGGCAGATTCAATCCCCCAGCTGACTGTGGAACATAAAGCCGACGACGACTAGAATCATTACTACGATACTCTTATAGAGCAGGGCTTTGTCCTCAATCGCTTTATTTTCATCCAGTTCCATGACGGATTTGATCGCTTCTGCATCAGCTGCCAGCTTTGACTTGTACACAAATTTCATAATCAACACTAAGGCTGCGATGACGAAGACCGCCACAATGCCGGTGTTCGTAATAAAGTCAATAAAATCCAGTCCGGCTGCGCTTCAATCAATAATGTTAAGGCGGGTCGCCGATCAATGTCGCTGTGCCGCCGATATTGGAAGCCAGAATCTGCGTCATTAAAAATGGTACCGGGTTCACCTTCAGCATTCTGGCTATGGTTATCGTCATCGGACCTACCAGAAGCACCGGTCGTCACATTGTCCAGAAATGCGGACAAAACGGCGGTATCACCATAAAAGCGACCATGATCTTCCACGGATTACCGTGGGCCAGCAACCGCTTTGATTGCAATATATTCAAAAGATACCTGAGTTCTTGACGACGGCAACAAAAAGCATCATGCCGATCAAAACTCCTATGGTATTAAAGTCTATGTAACCGACCGCCTTATCGACTGTCAGTATATGACTCAACATCAGCAGAACGGCGCCTGCCAGGGCAACCGCAGTCCTGTGTACTTTCTCAGTCATTATGGCGACAATCACTACTAAAAAAATGACAATTGCTATGATTTCTTCCACTATCTTCACCTCTTGCTGTCAAAATTCTGCTTTTGCATAGATAGGATTTTTTAGCACTTTCAAGAGGAAGAATCAATGGTTTTCGTTATATTCATAATTATGTAAACAGTGCTGCAATTGTCGAAATTTGTCGAACCCTTTGCAATGACATAGCCTCGTGCAAGATACAACTTAAGTATTATTTTTTATAACCCTAATGGTTGGTCGATAATCACGACTTCCATTTCCTCATGGCGCATCTTTTTGTAGTGAATCATCAAACCGTTGCAGATCCGGTCTGGGCTGCTGCAATCATGGCATTTATCTGCTCCATTTAAGGCGCAGGGCGTCTTCAGCCCTTTTCGCAGGGCGTTCTTAGGTGCAGCCACATTGCGCACTCTCCAAATGGTTTTTTCCAGATTAGGTTCAATCTTGTTAGTTCCGAAGACAAGATATACTTTTCGGTGTCCGTACAAGGATCCCGCCACCCGGTTGCCGGTTCCGTCCAGATTGACTAAGATGCCATCCTCTGTCGCTCCATTGACAGAAGTTACAAAGAATTCTGCCTGCATGCCGTCTCTGGCGGTTTTAAAAAATCCTCCCCATGCTTTGGATCGTAGACCATGTTATGCTCTGATAACTTTTCATACAGTCCCATCGAAAAGAAGCGTCTGTGAGTCGCCAAACGCAACTGTCGTCTGATTGATTTCATGATCCAGGTAATCCGCAGCGGCGGCAGCCGTCTCGAAATAAGAAACCTGGTAGTTATTCTTTTTAAAAAGCGTTAACGATCTTTTTTTGATATCCATTTCTCCATCCTCGCTTTTACGATTTACTGTAGATATTCTACATCTTATTGGGAATGGTTTCAACTTACGATTTTCATCATATTTCCCCCGTACTGTTCTGCAATATTCAGGGCGTGATCGCCGATTCGCTCAAAATCTGTAACCATCTCTTGAAAAAGAATTCCTGCCTCCGCCGAACAGCGTCCTTCTTTCATTCTCTTAATTTGATTATTCCTCATCGTCTCGCTCATGTCGTCGATTTTCTGTTCATTCTGCGCGGTCTGCTTCAGCACTTCTTTGCCGTCCTTTTTCGTGACCGCATTTGATACAGGTCA
>VOFI01003917.1_pt1 | contig 36894 bp, 42 predicted proteins | sample 5384131 | NCBI WGS metagenome assembly VOFI01 (sample SAMN12384728, study PRJNA508395) | human gut metagenome | isolation source: healthy gut H | host: Homo sapiens | reverse complement strand
CCGAGCATGACCATGCTCTCTGCCGGATGACCGAAGCGGTTTGCCGCAATCTCAGCCAGCGCGATACGGGAATTCTCCACAACGACTGCGGGGACGCCCTCCGGCGCCTCCTCGCAGACAACGGCTGCCGCGCCCTGCTCCATCGCCTTGGCGATGTACTTGTGGCCGTCGGTCGCGTAGCCGCGGATGGCTACAAACAGGTCGCCCGGCTGTACCGCGCGGGAGTCGTAACGCACTTCCTTGATCTCGACATCCTGTGCGGCAGTGCTGTTTTTCACTGCTACATTCTTCAAAAGTTCCTGTAATTTCATAATTTCCTCCTATCGGTCGTTGACCGTCGTTGTATCAGAAAATTCTACCGTGACAACCGCACCGAGGCTTACCTTGGTACCGGCCTCCGGACTCTGCTTGGTCGCGGTGGTGTCGCCTGTGATCTGCGCGGACGAAACACCCTTCTGCTTGAGGTACAGACCGTACTCCTCCAGCGTATCGCGGCACTCATCCGGCGACATGCCGGACAGATCGGGCACTTCAACGGCCTCGGTCGGCTTTTCCTCGCCCATGTAGACGATAACCTTGCCGCTGGCCGCAATGCGCATGCCTGCACTCGGCACCTGATCGGTGACGGTATCGCCGTCGCCCTTGATGATGCAGTCAAAGCCTGCGTCGGACAGCGTGGAAATCGCATCGTCGCGCGTCTTGCCGGATACACTCGGCACGGTCAGCTCACGGCGGTCGCTCTCGCTGTCGTCATAGACCGGCGTAATGCCGATATACGGCAGCACATCCTCCATGATGCGGCCGACAACCGGAGCGGCAATCGTACCGCCGGTATGCGTTGCGGATTCCGGCAGGTCGTTGATGGCGACCAGAACCGCGATCTGCGGGTCGTCCATCGGCGCTACGCCGATGAAGGAGGCCGTGTAGCGGTCCTCGGTATCGAGCACCTTGCCGTCACTGTCGTATTCGGGCTGAATCTCGGAGGTCGCAGTCTTGCCGCCGACGCGGTAGCCGGGCACATACGCGTTCTTGCCGGTGCCGTTTGCGACAACCTGCTCCATCGCCTCGCGCATGTAAGCGGAGGTATCCTCGGAAATGACCTGACGGACCACCTCGGTCTCGTTCGTAGACTTGACCGAACCGTCTCCGCCCAGCACTTCCTTGACAACATACGGCTTTTTCAGCTTGCCGTCGTCCACGATCGCGCAGACCATGTTCAGCATCTGAATCGGCGTTACCGTGAAGCGCTGACCGAACGATGCGGTCGCCAGTGCGACTTCGTTCCAGTCACTGGCAACATCCAGCTTGTGGAACTGGCCCTTGCCCTCACCCGGCAGGTCGATGCCGGTCGGCTCGGTCAGGCCGAACGCCTTGTAAAAGTTGTAAAACCGATCCATGCCGACGCTCTGGGCAATCTGCATCATCGCTACGTTGCAGGAATTCATCAAGGCTTCGGTCAGCGTCTGCATGCCGTGGCCGCTTGTGTTTGCACACTTGATCTCCCAGTTCTCCACCTGCAGGGAGCCACCGCAGTAGTAGGTGTCCTCGGCATGGGTAGCACCCAGATCATACGCGGTGGAGACCGTCATCAGCTTGAAGGTGGAGCCCGGCTCGTAGTTATCCGCGATAACCGGATTGCGCCACGTTTTCATCAGGATATTCACGCGGGCGCTGCCCAGCGCATCTACCAGATCGGAATTGTCATGAATCGCCTCCGGCAGATTGTCCAGACCGCCCTTCCGTATACCAGGCATCCGGAATTTCGACCTTTACGTTCTCTTCCTTGAGGATTTTCGCAACATTTTTCTTGAGTTCGTTGATATACTTTTCGCTCGTCAGCTTGTAGGCATCGTTCGGATCGAAAGTCCGGCAGGTTGGCCATTGCCAGTACCTCACCGGTCTTGACGTTCATAACGATGCCGGAAACGCCGTCTCGCGCCTCCGGATTGTCGGCAAGTGCGGTCTCGAGGTGCTTTTCCAGATAGTTCTGGATATCGCTGTCGATGGTCAGCACCAGCGAATTGCCGTCCGTCGCAGGGATGTACTGCTGGGTCTCCGGCATAATGTCCTTATTCTGTGCATTCTGCACGCGCACCAGACGGCCCGCCGTGCCGGAAGCTCATCGTTATACTCGGATTCCAGACCGTAAGCGCCGTTGTTGTCGCTGCCGACATATCCCAGCACCGCAGACAGAAAGGCGCCATGCTGATAGTACCGCTTGGTATCCGGCTCGGAGTAGACGCCGGTGCAGTCTGCCGCTTCGAGCTTCTCATCCAGCTCCTTGGATACGTCCTTATCGACCTTCTGCGCGATGATCTCGTACTGCGAATTGGTTTTCTGGATCTTGGCCATTACGGTATCGTAATCCACAGCCAGCGTTTCGGACAGGATGGTCGCAAGCGTCTGCTGCTGACTTTCCGCCGTGATGCCCTTCTTGACCTTGCTCGTCCACAACGGCCTTCGGATCGACCGTAATGCGCTCTACGGCGGCGGATTCAGCCAGAACCTGCATATTCGCGTCGTAGATCTTGCCGCGGTTAGGCGTGATGAACGTGTCGCGCGTCTGCAGCGCCGTCGCCTGCTGCACATAGAAATCGTGATTGAATACCTGCATATACAGCAGCCGCACGCCTACCAGCCCGAAACCGATCAGTGCGAACAGCACAGTCAGTCCGCGGATACGCGTGCGCATTTGATGGTTGGGTCCCTTTAACTGCCATTTAGTCAGCCTCCATATTGTTCCTGAAAAAGCGTAAGGAGTCAGAAGTTATCCACCTCTCACTCCCCTGTACGCATTGTATTCAACTGCTTATCGGATATATTCCACAAGTGCGGAAAAGCGCGCTACCAGTGCGCTCCACAGACCGCGCAGCGTCATGCTGTCGTCTGCAACGGTGACAAGATCCGGATTGGTCAGCTCCACATATTCGATCTGCGAATTGTCCAGCTTTATCATTCCGAGCGTGTCCGTGGCGTACTGCTCTACCTCATCCATGTTCATGCTGTTCATCTGCTTGGTCGTCAGAGAAACATTCTCCGACTGCAGCTCGCTGAGCAGGTCGCTCTGCTCACTCGCTTCTGCGGTAAGCTGGGTCAGCTGCATCTGGCAGAACAGGATAAACGCCGCCGTGATCGCCACCAGAAAAATGCACGGGTACACGCCCTGCATCACAGCAGGCTTGCGGCGGTGCTTCTTTTTCTTGACCGGTGCTGCCGCTACCTGCAGATGGCGTTTCGGCTGTACCTCACGCTGTGCAGGAACCTGATCTTCATATTTTCTTGCCGCGTTGTTCCTGCCAGAAGCCATCTTGCGCTTTCCTTTCTTTTGAATTTGCTTTTTCGGTTTAGATTTTTTCACAAACCCGGAGCTTCGCGCTTCGGGCGCGCGGATTCTCCTCAATTTCCCTTTCGTCCGGCAGAATCGGCTTGCGCGGCGTCAGCCGAACCTTCGGCTTTTTGCCGCAGATGCATACCGGAAAGTCCTTCCGGACAGGTGCAGCCCTGTGCCGCCTGCTGAAAAGCCGCCTTGACGATGCGGTCCTCCAGGCTGTGGAAGGTGATGACCGCCAGTCTGCCGCCCGGATTGAGACAGTCGATGGCTTTTTCCATCGCTTCCCGCACGGCACCCAGCTCATCGTTTACCGCAATGCGGATCGCCTGAAAGCTGCGCTTCGCCGGATGCTGCTTTTCGCGCAGTGCTTTCGCGGGCATGGCGCCCTTGATCACACGGACAAGCTCCAGCGTGGTCTCAATCGGCTTGTCTGCGCGTTCGCGCTCGATTGCCGCTGCGATCAGCGGTGCGTAGCGCTCCTCACCGTACTCAAACAGAATGCGGCGGATCTCCTCGCGGCTCCAGCCGTTCACCACATCATACGCGGTCAGCTTCTGCTGACGGTCCATGCGCATATCGAGCGGCGCATCCTGCATGTAGGAAAAGCCGCGCTCGGCATGATCCAGCTGCGGAGAGGAAACGCCGAGGTCGAACAGAATGCCGTCCGCACCTGCCAGTCCCTGTCCCTCGAGCACCTTGTCGATATCGCGGAAGTCGCTCTTGACCGGTGTGACACGCTGCCATACATCCTTGCGCCGGTCGTGGCGTCCACATAAACGCCGTCCGGCTTGATCTGCAGAGCCTCAAGGCAAGGCTCAAGCAAAATGGATACATGATGAAATTCCATAGTTCCCTGCCCTTTTGTTAAAAATCAATATCTTCTACGTCCGCGGCAACAACCTCCGCGTCGATCTCGTCATTGTAAGCGCGCCACTTGTCGCTGTTCCAGATTTCCGCGTGGTCGAGCTGACCGATCACGGTAACATCCTTCTGCAGCTCCGCAAAGGTACGCAGATTTGCGGGAATGAGGATGCGGCCCTGTGCGTCGAGCTGTGCATCGAACGCATTGGCGAAGTAGTAGCGCTTGACGCGTCTTGCCTTTCGCCGTTGCCGAGCGTGCGGATCTTATCCTCCAGACGCTTCCATTCCGCTTCCGGATAAACGGACAGACAGCCATCGAGGCCCTTGGTGACCGTGAAGTGCTCGCCGAGCTCCTCGCGCAGCTTGGCGGCATTGCCAGACGACCCTTAGCGTCTATGGAATGCTTGTATTCGCCCTTCACTCATTCACACCTGCCCTTCCGCTTTGGTGGAATTTGTGACACTTTACCCCACAACTCTCCACCTTGATTTTATTATAGCGGTACGGAGAATAGATTGCAAGATATTTTTTGCATTATTGCACGAAAAATTCGGGCGTTTTTTCTTGCAAATTTTATAGTTTTCGCAATTTTTGCGAACAATTGTTCGATTGCGTTTTGCACGTGGTGTTTTCCCTGCATTTTACTGTAAAGTGGAGAGTTATCCCAAAGTTTATCCACAGAGTGTGTATTTTTGTGCAATCTCAGCCGGACATTTTTCAGCCCGGTGGCGCAAAGTGGGTGTGAGGTTCTCTTTTTTTCGGCGCCAGTGGTGAGGAGTGGGTGAGGGGGTAGTGCAGACAAGGTGACGGCTGTTATCAAATAAAATTCGCAGGTGCCGTCCGCAACAACGCGTAAGCGAATTGTTCAGCACTGTCATGCCGCACCCAGCGTAGAGTTGCCCTCATGTGTAGCAGTGCGGTAGCCGCCACTGCAAACAGGTATCGACATGGGAGCACACTGTGCTCCCCTACGGCAGAAAAAATCCTCTGCCGTTCCCCCATAGTCTCAGTTCTCTGGCAGGCAGACGCTAAGAGGAAACGGGGTGATTCACAAGAGGGGTGGAAACCTTAGGTGTCCATCCCGCTTGTGCCCCTGCCGGGCAGGCAAGTTCCGTTCGCTTCGCAAGCGACAAATTTCCGTTGTGCCGGTACCGCAAAGAACACAAAAAAGCAGCCACCCGAAGGTGACTGCCTGCATTTCGGTTTTACTTTGCGATGCTCTTGAAGCGCTGGCGTGCCTTGCGGACCTCCTCCAGACCGAGAGCCACTGCCTCCTCGGTACGCTTGAGGGTATCCTCACAGTACTCATTTGCCACGCGGCGCAGCTCACGAGCCTGAATCTCGGCATTGCCCTGTACTTCCCTTGGCCTTGCGGCGTGCCGCTACGACGATCTCGGTCTCGGAGACCATCTGACGTGCATCCTCCTCAGCCTGACGGCGGATCGCCTCAGCCTCGCGCTTGCCAGATGCCAGCATCTCACTGCGCTTTGCAACAATTTCCTGTGCCTGCTGCAGATCGTTCGGCAGAGCCTCACGCAGCTCGTCCAGCATATCCAGCATGTGGTCGCGCTCTACGATGCACTTCTCGCCTGCCAGCGGAATGCCCTTTGCGTCCTGCACCATATCATACATGCGGTTAATGAGTTCCTCTAAAGTTGCCATTTTTACTCTCCCTTTTCTAATTCGGCGCACAATGTCCTGCATAATCCCCTCGGGAACAAAATCGGCGACACCGCCGCCGTGTACCGCAATATCCTTCACGATCGAGGAAGAGAGGTACATATATTCCGCACTTGTCATCAAAAACACGGTATCCAGCTCAGGGTTGAGCTTGCGGTTGGCAAGTGCCATTTGGAATTCGTATTCAAAATCCGAAACCGCACGCAGACCCTTTACGATGGCGCATGCGTTTTTCTGCTTGGCGTAGTCCGCCAGCAGGCCGTCGAAGGATTCCACCTCGACGTTTGGCAGGTCAGCCGTTGTCCGCTTTAAGAATTCCACACGTTCCTCGGCGGTAAAAGCGGGTTTTTTGTTCTGGTTGTGCATTACCGCAACGATCAGCCGGTCAAACATGATCGACGCACGGCGGATGATATCCAGATGTCCCAGTGTGACAGGGTCAAAGCTGCCCGGATAAATCGCAATTTTCATTTATTTCATTCCGTTTCGCCACTCTGTCGCTGCAGAATGGTAATCATGGTAGCGCCGTAGCGGCGTTCCCGCACGACCGCGAAGCCGTGGGAGAATCTGTCCTCTACTGCACTTTCGCATATTATTATACCATTTACAGAGAGAATGTCAAACGTTTCTATCTGTTTCAGCGCATTTTCTAAGATCACGCCGCCGTACGGAGGATCGAGGAAGATCACGTCGTACCGTTCCCTGCCTGCTTTGGAAACAAATTCCGCTGCCTCCGTGCGGTGGAGCGCCGCCTTATCCTTCACACGCGCACTTTCGACGTTTTTGCTCACGATGCCGTAAGCTGTCTTGTTGTGCTCGACAAAATCGCAGTGAGCAGCGCCGCGCGAGAGCGCCTCAATGCCAAGCTGACCGGTGCCCGCAAACAGGTCGAGCACCTCGGCACCGCGCACATGATCCTGTATCAGATTGAATACGTTTTCTTTTACCCGATCGGTGGTCGGGCGGGTGTTCATGCCGGGCACCGGCTGTAGCTTGCAGCCGCGTGCAGTTCCGGATACAACTCTCATGGTAGCCTCCTGCTGAAATCTAACTGTTTGAAAATTGTAGGCGGGATGAGAGCACCGCCCTATGGAAACCCAATTAGTAATTTTCGTCATTAATCCTGATGAAAAAATTCGTAAACGCTCTGCGCGGCATTCCTCGGCAGAATTCTCGCCAGCTCCTGCTCGGACGCCTGCTTGATATTCTCAATGCTGCCGAAGTGCTTGAGCAGGTCGGTTCTGCGCTTATCGCCCACGCCCGGGATTTTATCCAGTGTGGAGCCGCGCACCTTTTTGCCGCCCAGCTTGCGGTTATACTCGATGGCGAACCGGTGGACCTCCTCCTGCATGCGGCCGATGAGCGCAAACAGCGCCGGAGTCGCCGAGATGCCGAACTCACGGCCGTCCGGTGCAACGAGGGCACGGGTACGGTGGCGGTCGTCCCTTGACCATACCGAAGCACGGAACCGACAGCCCGAACGAGTCGAGCACCTCCTTGCAGACGTGCACATACGACCCAGACCGCCGTCGATCATGAACGCGTTGGGCAGCGGCGCAAACTTCTCGTCGCCGTCCACATAGCGCTGCACGCGGCGCGTGAGCATTTCGCGCATGGAGGCGTAGTCGTCCTGTCCGTTGGCGGCACACGTAATCTTAAACTTGCGGTAATCGCTCTTTTTCGGCTGACCCTCGACAAACACGATCATCGAGCCGACCGTATCCTGTCCGGCGAAGTTGGAAATGTCGTAGGCTTCCAGCCGAAGCGGCAACGCCGCCATTCCGGTGACATTCTGCAGCAGTTCAAGCGATTTATGCCGTCTCTCGGACTGCTTCTCTGCGTTCGATCTCCTCGAAGGCGTTTTTTTCCGCGAGCCTGGTGAGCACGCGGCGTTCGCCGCGCTGCGGCACGGCCAGCTCGACCTTGCGCTCTGCGATGGATGAAAGGTACTCGCCCACGGCATCCTGCTCCTCGATTTCATGCGAGAGCAGAACGGTTTTCGCCACCGCATTGCGCTGCGCGTAATACTGCTTGATAAACGAGGAAAGCACCTCGGCAGGGTCGCTCTCGGTGACGTGGAAGAACGTGTATTCCTTATCCTGCAGCGTGCCGCCGCTGTAATGCAGCACGCAGACGCACGCACGGGTCTGTCCCTGCACAAAGGCGATAACGTCCAGCTCTGCGAACGCACCGGCAACCACATGCTGCTTGGTGCCCAGCTTCTGGATGGCACGCAGGCGGTCACGCAGGACGGCGGCACGCTCAAACTGCAGTTCCTCGGCGGCTTCGTTCATCTTCTCAGTCAGCTCACGCTCGAGCTTTTTGCGTCGCCCTCGAACAGCGAGATCGCCTGTTCGATCAGCGTGTGATACTCCTCCGGACTGACCTTGCCGGTGCATGGCGCACAGCAGCGGCCGAGGTGCAGATTCAGGCACGGCCGGTCCTTGCCGATGTCCCGCGGGAAGGAACGCGCACAGCTTTTGAGGTGCAGTGCTTCACCGATCGTATCAATCGCTCGTCTTGCCGCACCGCGGCCCATGTACGGACCGAAGTACCGCGCTCCGTCATGTGCAGGCTTGGAGACAATTTTGAAATCCGGGTAGGGCAGCGTGGTGTCCAGCCGCACATAGGGATAGCCTTTGTCGTCCTTGAGTAGAATGTTATACTTCGGCTTGTACTTCTTTATCATCGAGTTCTCGAGCACGAGCGCTTCAAACTCGCTGTCCGTGACGATGATATCGAAGTCGTCGATATGGCTGACCAGCTGGCGCGTCTTGGCGTTCAGCCGTTCGGGCGGCTGGAAGTAGTTGGACACGCGGTTCTTCAGCAGCTTGGCCTTGCCGACGTAAATCACCTTGCCGGTCTTATCCTTGTGCATGTAAACGCCGGGCTGCATGGGCAGCTTGCGCACGCGCTCCTTCAGCTGTTCTCTTGTCATGCGAACTGCCCTCCTTCCCTCAATCGTCATTTGCAAAAATAAAAGCGCCGATCAAAACAACCGGCGCTTTTCCCTCAGGACGCGATAACTTAGTCAGTAAAATTGGATGTGATAAGCTCAACCAGTGCGGAAACAGCCTCTTCCTCATCCGGGCCATCAGCGATCAGGTTGATGGTAGTGCCCTTGGTGATACCCAGGGACAGAATGCCGAGCAGGCTCTTCGCGTTTACGCGGCGCTCTTCCTTTTCTACCAGGATGGTAGACTTGAACTCATTTGCCTTCTGAATGAAAAAAGTTGCCGGGCGGGCATATAAGCCTACCTGATTGGTAACCTGTACCTCTTTTGAATACATATCTGCATCGCTCCTATTTCTTCAAATCCGTTGTATATAGTCTATCGCTTTTTTGCATTTTCGTCAAGGATTATTTCCATATGTGTCCTTTGCTTTTTAGATGAATTTTTCAAAAAACGTACTAATTTATAGGGCATTATGCCCTATTCACCGGTTTCCGATTCCTGAAACAGGTATTTTTAGGGCAATACTACATAATTCATTAAAAGAAATCTATGCGTAAACTGTGCGGGATTTCCTCAACGCAATTCGACGATTGTTACGCCCTGCTCTCCTTCGCCGTAAACACCGCTGCGGACGCTCTTGACGCGCTTGTTTTTCCGCAGATGCTGCTGCACAGCCGTGCGGAGCACGCCGGTTCCCTTTGCCGTGGATGACCGTAACAGACGGCAATCCGGCCATGATGGCGCGCGACAGGAAGTTATCCACCTCGAACAGCGCCTCCTGCGCGCTCATGCCGCGCACATCCACCTCGCTTTCCGCCGAGCGGATGTTAAGTTCTCTGCGCGGAGCGTCACGCCGCGGCTGCGGCTTGGGCTTAGGCGCGTTCTTCTTCTCCTCGACGAGGCGCAGCTCGTTCTCCTTGACCGTCATCTTCATCGGGCCGGCCTGCACCTGCACGCCGCCGTCCCTGTCCGCCGGAGCGAGCACGGTCGCAATGACACCGCCGACGTTGAGCAGGCGCACACGGTCGCCCTTCTGCACCGAACGAATCTCGTCAGCCTCGACAACGCGCTTCTGGATGCCACGGCGCTGTTCGTTCTCGGTTTGGGTGATGACACCGCGCAGCGCCGCCTTGGCTGCCGCGAGGTTCTGGTCGGCGTTCTTCTTCTGCGCCTTCTTTTTGAGCGTTTCCAGCTCGTCGAACACGGTTTCCGCCGTCATGCGGGCGTTTTTGAGGATGTTGTCCGCCTGACCGCGGGCGCTCTCCATCATCTTGTCACGGTCCTCGGCAGCATCGCGCTCGGCGCGCATCTTGTCGCGCTCGGACTGCGCCGCAGAGCGCATGCGCTGCGCTTCTTCCTTCATCTGCTCGACACGGCGGCGTTCGCGCTCCAGTTCCGCCAGAACGTCCTCGAAGCGGGCATCCTCGGTGGAGACCTGCTCCTTCGCCCGCTCAATGATGGTCGGCTGCAGACCCAGACGAGCCGCAATCGCGAACGCATTCGACTTGCCCGGAATGCCGGTCAACAGACGGTAGGTCGGCTGGAAGGACTTGACATCGAACTCACAGGAGGCGTTCTCAACGCCGTCCGTGGTCAGCGCAAAGGTTTTCAGCTCGGCGTAGTGCGTGGTAGCGGCAACGCATGCGCCCATCTGGCGGGCATAGCCGATAACGGCAACCGCCAGAGCCGCACCCTCAACCGGGTCGGTACCCGCACCCAATTCGTCGAACAGCACGAGGTCGCCCTGCCCGCAGCAGTCCATGATGGACACGATGGTCTTCATGTGCGCGGAGAACGTGGACAGGCTCTGCTCGATGCTCTGCTCGTCACCGATATCGGCGTAAACATGCTCAAACAGGCCGATTTCCGACTGCTCGTTCGCCGGGATATGCAGGCCGCTGGCAGCCATGAGCGACAGCAGACCGAGCGTTTTGAGCGAAACCGTCTTGCCGCCGGTGTTCGGGCCGGTGATGACGAGCGTGTCGTAATCATAACCGATGGCGATGTCGATCGGCACGGCCTTGTCCTTATCGAGCAGCGGATGGCGCGCGCGAAGCAGCTTGCAGCGGCTGCCGTCCTCAACAAGCACAGGCGCACAGGCGTTCATGTCGAACGACAGCTTGGCACGCGCAAAGATGAAGTCCAGCGTGGTCAGCGCATCGTAGTCCTGCTCGATGGCGCCCTTGTACATGGACACGCGCGACGACAGCTCCGCGAGGATGCGTTCGATCTCGTTTTCCTCTCGGCCTTCGAGCACCTTAATCTGGTTGTTGATTTCCACGACCTGCTGCGGCTCGACGAACACGGTCGCACCGGTGGACGAGGTATCATGCACCAGACCAGGCACATCACCGCGGTGCTCTACCTTGACCGGCACAACGAAGCGGCCGTTTCGCTGGGTGATGATATTCTCCTGCAGGTACTTGGAGCGCTCACCGGAAATCATGCGGTTGAGCGTTTCGCGCACCTTGCCGGACACGCGGCGCAGCTCACGGCGGATGCTCAGCAGCTCGGGAGACGCACCGTCCGCGATCTCCTCCTCGGAGATGATGGCGGTCGTAATGGATTCCTCCAGGTCGCGGTTGCCGGAGAGCAGACCGAAAATGGGCGTGAGCGTGGTCTTGGTTTCGTGCTCGGCATCGTACAGCAGGGCACGGCGCGCGGTCTGCAGCAGACTTGCCACAGCCAGCAGCTCGCGCGGGTTGAGCGTGCCGCCGCGGTCCGCGCGGGACAGGATCGCGCCGACCTCTCGGATGCTCGTGGTCGTCCAGCGGACGAAGCGCGCGGCATTTCTCCTTTGCCGCCTGCGATGCCGCCTGTCCGGCCAGTTTTTCCAGTATTTCGTAGTATTCCAGTGTTTTAAGGGATTTTTCGCCTAATTTGTTCATTTCAAATCCTCTCAATTATAATTTAGAATTATTTCAACCTATTGCGCAGAGTTTCGTTGATGGATTACCAATATACATTCACATACCCACGCAACCCTACGACATTTCTATACGTTTACCCCATCCAAACCAGTACCGCCATGACTGCCAGCGACACGATGACAAGCACCATATTCCGCGCCAGATGCGCAGCAGCGCCGCACCGGTCTCGCCGCTTTCCTCGGCAGTGTACTGCCACTGTTCTCTCCGACCGGGGTTCCAGAACCAGATAAAGCCGAACTCGGCGGCAATGCGCTGATAGTCCTCATTCGGCAGATTGGCCTTGCAGTCGTTCAGGAAGCACCGTCCCAGCCACAGCATATATCCGATGGCGCACAGTACACCAAGCGGCAGCACGAGCATCTTTGCGCTCGGTATGAGCCAGTACAAGGCGATCGCGCAGACGTCTGTAAGAAGCAGATTTCTCGTTACCTTCCACATGGAGACTGCTTTGCGATCCATACTGCTGCTCCTTTCTGTCACCCGTTTATTGGGATAGATGAGTATTCGTGTAGAAATGCGTAGAATGTCGTAGAAGAATACACTATTATTCTAAATACTGTATATTTCTCTACGCGTTTATATACCATCACTTCATCGGCGCCTGCAGCGACCGATAAAACTGCAGACTCTCAAACCCGCGTCCGAGGTGGTACTTCACATACTCCTCGGCCATGCCGCAGAACTGCTCTCTGGCGGGTCCGCTGAGTGCGAACGCATACACCTTGTTCGGCTCGGCTGTCAGCACATGAAGCATTGCCCGCAGGGTACTGTCCACAAGCTGTGCATAACCGCCGACACGCTTCGCGCACTTTGCGTCCGCGGCTGTGCCCGCCCGAACGGAAAAGCACACCGGCGGGTTCTCTATCACCTCGCCACACACGCCGCACGAGGTTAAATCCGGCGCATAGCCGCTCTCGGCCATAATGCGCCACTCGAACGCCGCCTTGACAAGCTCCGGGTCGCGTTTGCCTCCCTCGAGTGCATACAACGCGTACAGCAGCAGGCGGCACAGTGCCGGATTGTCGAAATCCGGCACGGTCAGAGCGGTTGTCAGCTCGTTTAAGTAGCACGACAGCGCATACTTCTCGATATCACCTGCCAGCGCGAAGAATGAGTGCACCAGGTCGGCGTCTCTTAACGTGTACCTACCGCCTCTGTCCGACAGAATGAACTCCGAGTAGCACAGCTGCCGTGCCGCCGGATTCTGCTTTTTGCCGCGACGCGCGTTCTTGCACAGGATTTCAATCCTGCGGCCGTCCTCGGTCAATGCGGTCAGATAGCGGTCAAAGTCACCGAAATCCACCTCGCGCAGACCGAGTGCCAGCAGCTTGACCTCGGCCATTTACTGATCCTCGTAGCCGAAGTTGCGCATCTGGTACTGGTTGTTGCGCCAGCCCTCCTTGACCTTGACCCACAGCTCAAGGAATACCTTGGCATCCAGCATGCGCTCGATGTCCGCGCGCGCCTGCTGGCCGATTTCTTTCAGCATCGCACCGCGCTTGCCGATGATAATGCCCTTGTGGCTGGCCTTCTCGCAGTAGATCACCGCGTTGATCTCCACCAGACCGTCCTCGCGCTCGTTCCAGCGCTCAATGCCGACGGCTACACCGTGCGGAACCTCGCGGTCGAGCAGGCGGAGCATCTTCTCGCGGATAATTTCAGCGACAAGCTGACGCTCCGGCTGATCGGATACCATGTCCTCCGGGAACAGCTGCGGGCCTTCGATGGCGTATTTGTCGATTTCGGTGAGCAGCTCCTCTACGCCCTCGCCGGTGCGTGCCGAGAATGGGCACAACCGCATCGAACTCATGCACCGCCGCATAGGTCGCAATGACAGCGAGCAGCTCCTCCTTCTTGACGGTGTCGATCTTATTGATGACGAGGATTGCTGGCATGTGATGCTGCTTGATCTGTGCAATCAGGCTTTCCTCAGCAGGACCGATGTTCGGGATAGGCTCTACCACCAGAACGGCAACGTCCACCTCGGAAACCGTGTCCGTCACCACCTTGCACATGTAGTCGCCCAGACGGGAGCGCGGCTTATGCAGACCCGGGGTGTCCAGCAGAACATACTGCGTTTCGCCGCGGCTGAGTACGCCCGTAATGCGCGTGCGCGTGGTCTGCGGCTTGCTCGATACAATAGCCACCTTCTGGCCGACCAGCTTGTTTGTCAGCGTGGATTTGCCCACGTTCGGCCGTCCTACAACGGATACGACCGCAGTTTTTGTAATCTTGCTCATTATTTATCTCCAGTACAGTAATTGAGAATTGAGAATGGAAAATTGAAAATGTCGCTATCCATTCTCCATTATTATTGAATTCTTCCAAAATGAAAAACGAACCAAACCGCAAACGGCACGGTGACCACAACCGCCATGCCAAGCCACAGCCTGTACCACAAAAATTTGATGGCTGCTGCAAGCACGCCGTTTCCGATAAAGATACACGCGCCGACCGCGACGCACGCTGCCGCGCACACAAACACACCTGCCGCCGCGATATCCTTCGCGTTGCGTACCATGCCGTCATACCCGCTCGCCTGCTTGTCGCACAGACGCTCGATGGCGGTATTCAGCAGCTCCGCGCCCATAGTAAGGCCGAAGCAGATACACAGGATGGCCGCTTCGGTCATGCTCACGCCGCCGAACACACCGAACAGGATGACGTAGAACGCCGCCGTCATGTGCACACGGAAGTTGCGCTCGTCACGGATGCACAGCCGCAGGCCGCGGAACGCGTGCAGAAAGCTCTCGCTCAGTTTTCGGATATTCTTTTTCATGGCTCAGTCCCGCGTCAGGCCGAGGAACGCAAGGTTGTCCTCTTCCTTGCTGCGCATCAGGCGAGTGTCCTCGTCATTGCGCTCGTGGTCGTAGCCGAGCAGGTGCAGCACGGAATGCGTGGTCAGGTAGCCGCACTCTCTTGCAGGCGAGTGCCCGAACTGCTCCGCCTGCTCGCAGGCGCGCGTGTAGCACAGGATCATATCACCGAGCATGACACAGCCGGAGTCCGGTTCGGCCTCTAGCTCCTCCTGCGGCTCGCCGTTGAGAAACTCGTACATCGGGAACGAAAGAACGTCGGTCACGGCGTCCTTATTTCGGTATTCGGCGTTCATTTCGCGGATGGCGTCGGCATCGACAACGGTAACGTCGATTTCGGCGTCAAAGTCCACCTGCTCACTCGCCAGCACACGCTCCGCGCAGGTGCGGATCAGCTCGCGCACGCTGTTTTCGTCTGCTACCTCGGTCTCAAAGCCGATATTGATCTGATGATTCATCATTTTCCCTCCTTGCGGCGGGTCGGAAGGCGCTTTCCTGCCGGTTTTGCGGCAGGCTTGCCTTTGCCCTTTTTGTTTTCGTACTCTGCATACGCCTTGACGATGCGCTGCACCAGTTCATGGCGCACAACGTCCTTTTCGGTCAGGAAGCACTGGGCGATGCCCTCTACGCCGTCCAGCACGCGCAGCGCCTCGCGCAGACCGGACTGCTTGCCGTCCGGCAGGTCGATCTGGGTAATATCGCCCGTAATGACTGCCTTGGAGCCGAAGCCCAGTCGGGTGAGGAACATTTTCATCTGCTCAGGCGTGGTGTTCTGCGCCTCATCGAGAATGATGAAGCTGTCGTCGAGCGTGCGTCCGCGCATGTACGCAAGCGGGGCAACCTCGATGGAGCCACGCTCCTGATATTTGGTGAAGTTGTCCGCACCGAGCATGTCAAACAGACCATCGTACAGCGGGCGCAGATACGGGTCTACCTTGCTCTGCAGGTCGCCGGGCAGAAAGCCGAGCTTCTCGCCCGCTCGACCGCCGGACGGGTCAGGATGATGCGGGAGACCTGCTTGTCCCGAAAGGCCGCAACCGCCGCCGCAACCGCAAGATAGGTCTTGCCGGTACCGGCAGGGCCAACGCCCATGACGATGGTGTTCTTGCGGATGGCCTCCATGTATTTCTTCTGGCCGAGCGTTTTCGCCTTGACCGGCTTGCCCTTGCCGTGATGCACAGCACATCGCGGCTCATCGTGTGGACCTCGCTCTCGCGGCCGTCCTTCGCCAGCCCGATGACGTACTGCACGGTCTGTGTGCCGATGGATTCTCCTCGGCCTGCCATCGCCAGCAGCGCCGTAATCGCGCGTGCAGCGATGGACACGCCTTCGTCCTCGCCGGTGATTTTCAGCTCGGTTCCGCGGCTGATGACCGAGACGTTCAGTTCGCGCTCGATCTGCTTGATGTTTTCGTCAAATGCACCGAATACTGCCATCAGCAGTTCAGTCTGCTCGATTTGCATTACCTGTTCTATGGTTACACCCTCTTATGTTTAATTAGTAATTAGGAATTATTGTTTGATATAGCTCTGCTCTAAGTCGCAGCCCCGGCGGTCATCATATCCGCACTCCTTACAGAAGAAGTGTAGGTAAGTGTGGGTAAGTGGGGTGGTATGCTAAAGTTATTTGTATATACCTACACTTCCCTACGCTTCCCCACACTTATTTGACCGGTATATTTTTACCGTAGGGCGGGACACCCCAGTATATCGTAGAGTGCGCCGACCTCGGCGTACCGTTGTAAACGGTCTGCTCATCGCCTAACCGTAGGGGCGAACATTGTTCGCCCACGTAATATAAAATCACGCGTTTTTCCGATTGCTTACCCAGAAAACCACCGCAAAACACAGCCACACCACCGAAACCGCCAGCGGCAGAAGCATTGCGGCAAATACGGAAGCCATGAAATTCGTCACGCCGAAAAACGGCACGAGAAACACACTAAACGGCAGCAACACCGAATTTACCGGAAGGATATCCGCCGTCATAAGCAAACCGGCTGCCGCACCAATTGCAATCAGCGCCGATGCAATCGTCAGCAGACACATTGCAGTATTGCTGTTTCCGCCATTCGTACACCAGTAGCGATACCAGAACGATAAACACCGCGCTGACGCAGAATTTGCCTGCGCTCGCGGAACCGCCGTGAAGCCAGTCCGAGCCGTTTACGGCAAATGCTGCTGCGGTGCTCAGTCCTGCGAGAATCGTCGTGAGTTTACGGTTCATAGGCGTCTCCTTTTCCGTCTCTACGGCACCTGTTCCATCTCCGTCTTTTCCTCCGGAACGGTACTGTCATCCACGGCCTCGGTGCCGATCTGCTCCTCGGCGTGGATGGTGAGGTGCAGCACAGCCGCGCCGTTCTGCTCGGTGAGCGTTTCGCTGTGGCTTGTCACCATGCCGTCGATATCCGCGGCGATCTCGCCCAGTGCGCGCGCGAGCATATCCACCCGCACGTCCTCGGCGGTGCGCGTCGTCGGCTCCCGCTCGTAGAATGTATACGTTTGTGTGACCAGCGCCACAGGCAGCACCACGCTGTCCGACAGCCAAAATGCCTGGTCGTTACTATTTTATCACAAGTACCCCCTGCAATTCCACTGCCAATATAGAAATTTAACCGTTTATTTCCCATCACCAGTGCATATTGATGACGAATTTTACCCGTATACCGCTTGCTCTGCTCGGTGAGTGGCCGCGCCACCTGAACCGTATGCGTGGTGTACGCCTGCACGGTGCCGCGCGCATGCGCTGTGCGGTACTTTCCGCCTTCGCGTGTTGGCTCGACAAGACCGCTGATGAGCGTATCGCCGGTCTGCACCGCGTCTCCTGCCCGCACCATTGGCTGTCCCTCGAGCGCACGCACCTGCGTTACCACGCCGTCCCGCGCGGCCACCACCTTGGTAATGGCGTGCTCGTCCAGCACCTCCGGCGGGTCGGTACTGCCGTAGGCGACCACGGTCAGGCTGTTGCCCCGCAGATTGAGCGAAAAGAACGTGATATTCGGCTGCAGCTGCATCATTTCCACCGTATCTGACGGGTGTTCAGCTTCTTGATGGGCATGCCGATGCGCACGCCCATTTCGCTCAGCTGCTGCATGACAGCCGTTTCGTCTATCGCCGGTGCGATCTCGGTCTGTATCGCCCATACATGCGTGCCGAGCAGCCAGCACAGCGCCGCGGCGAATACGGCTCCGCCCCAGAGCGCCGTGCGCGGACGCAGACGCGCCGCAAGGAACGGTAGACCGCGTTTCCTAAGAATATGCACGCGGCAGCCGGTGCGGCCCATGTGCCGCCTGAGCGTCCGGAAATCCCGGATGGACAGGGTTGCGTGCAGCTCATTCCATGCCGTGCGGTCCATCTGCCGCAGCGTGATACCCTGCGCCGCGCACAGGTTGAGAAACCGCGTCAGGCTTGCACCTGTCACGCGCACGCGCACCTGCCCGCAGGCCAGCAGCCACAGCCGCCCGATCATTCGCGCCCCTCCTTCCTCACTCGGTCGTGATGTACTCCACCGACGAAATCACACCCATCACCGCCAGTTCGTCCATGGAAAGCGCCGTCAGCTCCAAATCCGCACCCAGAATGCGCACCTCACACCCGCGGCACTTGACGCGCAGGATGCTGTCATCGTATTCCTGTATGCCGCAGTGGTTCTCCACGATCACCCGGCTGTCTCCGAGGATTTCCACACGCGGACGGTTTGGGTGGAGGTCCTCCATGAGTTCGGCGTATAAGTTATCGCGTGCCATCATTATTCCTCCTTCAATACACGAGAAATAATTGAAAATTGAAAATTGAGAATGGAGAATTGCGGTATCGCGCAATGCGCGATTATTAATTCGGCGCTTTGCGCCGCACATTCATTTTCCATTTTCCATTCTCCATTTTCAATTATTCCCCCTCCAAACTATATGCTTTGGCGTACTGAAACTTTCCTGCTTCTCATACACTGTTCCGAGGTGACGCTATGAAGCTGTTATTATCGCTGGCTCTTTTTGCCGCGTTTTTGCTTTGCCCGACTGCCTGCGCGGATGGTGTCCGCGAGGGGCTTTCTTTAGCCGCAGTGCAGGCCTTACCGGCTTTATTTCCGTTTTTCGTTGTCAGCGGACTGCTTGTCCGCTGTAATACTGCGCGGCTGTCGCCGCTGCTGGCAAAGCCGCTTGCCCGCTTATACGGCCTGCCGCCCGAGGCTGCGCCTACACTGGTGCTCGGACTCATCGGCGGGTATCCGGTCGGCGCCGCGACCGCATGTGCGCTGCTCTCCGAGGGTGTGCTTTCCCGCGAAGCGGCAGAGCGCGTGAACCGGTTCTGCAACTGCGCCAGTCCGGGCTTCTGCGTCGGACTGGTTGGTCTCGGCGTATTCGGCTCCGCGCAGGCAGGCGCGATGCTGTACGGGATACATATCGTTTCGGCACTGATCGTCGGATTGTTTTTCGCGCGTACCCCATTATCTGCCGTGTCGCAGCGTATCCATAATCGGAACCGCACCTCATTCCCCTCAATTTTCTGCGCGTCCGTACAGCAGGCAGCGTCCACAGCGCTGACCGTGACGGCATTTCTGACCATGTTTTCCATTCTGCTGCGGCTGCTTTCGCCGTTTTTTGCACTTTTGCCGTACGGAAACGTACTGGACGGCATGATCGAGCTGACTAACGGCTTAGACGAGCTGACGGTGCTGACGCTGCCGCGCAGGACGCGGCTGACGCTTGCGTCCTTCCTGCTGGGATTTGGCGGACTGGCTGTGCAGTTTCAGGTGCGCGCCCTCGCGGAAGCACACGATTTGCCGGTGCGCGGCCTGTTTGCCGCAAAGCTGCTGCACGGCACGCTCGCAGCTGTGCTGACGGCTTTCCTGTTTTCCCTCTCGCCTGCCGTGCTGACGGTTTCCTCACCGGAGCTGACACCGATATCGGTACGGTTCCGGTATACGCTTGCTGTGCTGTTCGTTTCCGCTTTGTATCCAATTTGGGGGTGGAAAAAGCGCAGGAAAATGATATATAATATTTATATATGTCTTGTGTCCGCCGATACTGATCCTGTCGGACACTTTTTCACCTGATTTTATCACGACTGGAGTGACCACGCATGAGGCTCAAAAAGCTGCTGCGAAAAAATATAGAACCGCGCTGCACCTACTGCGCGCACGGCTCTCCGCTGGCGGACGGCGAACGCATTGCCTGCCGCAAACGCGGTGTAGTAAACGGCACCGATCACTGCCATTCCTTCCGCTACGATCCGCTGCGGCGCACACCGCCCAAGCCGGCGGTTCTGCGCGGGCACTTCACCGATGCCGATTTTTCTTTAGGAGATACCGATGAAGAGCAATAATTTCAAAACCGTCTTACCGCACTGGCGCTGTGCTTTACGCTGCTGCTCGGTGCGGCGCCGATCACCCGCGCTTATGCCGTGAATGACGAGAGTGATACCTCATCGAGCCAGTCGGATTCCGACAGCGCAAACACCTCGTCCACCGATTCGGACGGCACGGACACCTCGTCCACCGATTCGGGCAGCACGGATTCTGCCGACAGCAAGGATTCCAAGGACGCGACCGCCGACAACGACAAGGACGTTACCGCAGCGGCAAGTGAAGCGCCTGCCGTAACGGCTACCGCCGCCCTGCTCATCAGCCCGGATTCCGACATGGTGCTGTATGAGAAAAATGCGGACGAAAAGCGGTATCCGGCGTCCACGACCAAAATTATGACCGCGCTGCTGACGCTTGAGAATGTCAAGGATCTGAACGAGACCGTCACAGCCGAGCAGGGCGACTTCGCCAAGGTCACATCGGACAGCTCGAACGCAGACATCAAGGCCGGTGAGACTGTGCGCGTCATCGACCTGCTGTATGCGCTTATGCTGCCCTCCGCAAACGAGGCGGCGTACATGCTCGCGCGCCATGTCGGCGGCACGAGCGAGCACTTTGTGGACATGATGAACACCCGCGCCGAGGAGCTTGGCTGCACCGGAACGCATTTCTGCAACCCGTGCGGCCTGCACGAAGAAGACCACTACACCACCGCCCGTGATCTGTACCTCATTGCCCGCGAGGCCATGAAGAACGACACGTTCACCAACATTATCGACACCGTGCAGTACCGTATGCCCAAGACCAACATGCACGAGGAACGCATCATCTTCACCACCAACCAGCTCATCTTCAGCTCGTTCAATCCGTGGTCGTACCCGTACAACAAGGGCATCAAAACCGGACATACCTCGCAGGCGGGCAACTGCTTTGTCGGCTACGCGGAGTACGGCGATGCCAAGCTGTATTCGGTCGTGCTCGGCAGTGCCGCCTCGTCCAAGGAGTACCCGACGGTAGCGGCCAGCTTCACGGATACCAAATCGCTGTATAAGTGGGGCTTCACCCACTTTAAGACCAAGACCGTTGCGAAAAAGGGCGACACACTCGCCCATGTAAAGGTGGACCTGTCCACGCAGACCGATCAGCTGGTGCTGACCGCGAAAAACCGATCTGGTAGCGCTGCTCCCTGCCGATGTAGAGACCGATTCGCTGGAAGCGACACCCAATCTGCCGGAAGCCGTTGACGCGCCCATCAAGGCCGGTGATGTGGTCGGCAGCATGACATACAGCTACAACGGCACGTCCTACGGCACGGTCGAACTGGTCGCGCTCAGCGATGTGGAAATGAGCCGCGTACTCTATTACTCGGACAAGCTGAGCCATTTCTTTCAGAGCACCGTGTTCAAAATCGTGCTGATCGCAGCCGCAATCTTTATCGTGCTGTACATTCTGTTCAACATCACATTCGGCGGAATCCGGCGCCGCCGTCGCCGCAAGGCGATGCGCAAGCGCTACGATAACGATGATTATCCGCGCAGACACCGCCGATAAACAATCGCATACCGGCGGTTCAGCGAACTGCAAATACAGAGGCGGACCCATGTGTCCGCCTTTCATCTTACCCCCAAAAATCATACGTCAAAAGGAGCCTTTTCCCATGCAAATCATCGCAGACCTGCATACCCACACCAATGTAACCGACCACGCGTTCAGCACGCTCACCGAAATGGTGCAGGCGGCCGAAGACCGCGGTCTTGCGGCTATCGCCATCACCAACCACGGCCCCACCAATCCGGACGGCCCGCACGAGTGGCATTTCTCCAACCTGGACCTTATCCCGCGCAAGATTGGCAAGGTAACGGTCATTCGCGGCATTGAATTCGACATCACCGCTCCGGCAGGCGGCATCAACGTCATTTCCAACAAGAGTCTCAAGCCCGTTGAGTTTGCGCTCGCGTCCTTCCACGAGTGCATGTTCCCGCCGGTGGACAGCAGCGTGCACACGGCGGCGTTCGACGAGGAGGATTTGCTGTGAGAATTGGTATTGATCTGGGCGGCACGACCGTCAAGGCGGCGCTCTGCACCGAGGACGGCACGCTGCTGTGCAAGGACAGCCTTCCGACCCGGACCGGCAACGCAGCCGCCTGAAAGCAGATATGAAAACGCTGGCGCTCTCGCTGTGTCGGGCGCACAGCTGTGCGGTAGAGGACGTAACGGCAATCGGCATCGGCGTGCCCGGCTCGTTTGACAAGAAAACCTGCACCCTGCGGTTCGGTACCAATCTGGGTCTGAATAACATTAGCTTTGCGGATGCGTTTTTGCCTGAGTTCGGCTGTCCGGTGCATCTGGATAACGACGCAAACTGCGCCGCGCTCGGCGAAGCGACTGCCGGTGCGGCCAAGGGCACACGCAACATGCTGATGGTAACGCTCGGCACCGGCGTTGGCGGCGGCATTATCATTAACGGCCAGCTGTACACCGGCTGCAACGGCATTGCCGGTGAGATCGGGCACATGGTTATCCGAAAAGACGGCGAGCCGTGCAACTGCGGACGGCGCGGCTGTCTGGAGGCGTACTGCTCGGCGGCTTCGCTCGTGCGGTTTGCCGAGCGTGCGCTCGAGGACGGACGAAAGAGCGTGCTTGCTGTACACAAGGGTCAGCTGAACGCCAAGCAGATCTGCGATGCAGTAGACGCGGGGGACGCGCTCGCGCAGGAGCTGTTCGACGAATACTGCGGCAATCTGGCGAACGGTCTGGCAAGTTTTGTGAATCTGTTCCAGCCGGAGAGTATCGTGCTCGGCGGCGGACTGGCGGGCTACGGCGAAAAGCTGCTCGAGCCGCTGCGCATGCTTACTTTCCCGCAGACCTTCCGCGGTGAGGACCGAAATACCGAGATCGTCTGTGCGTCGCTCGGCAATGACGCAGGTCTGGTGGGCGCAGCGATGCTTGTAGAGTAATCGCTTGCGAAGCGAACGAATCTTGCCTGCCCGGCAGGGGCACAAGAGGGTAGACACCAAGGTTTCCACCCTCTTGTGAATCACCCCTTTCCCTTTGGGATAGTCTGGCGAAAATCGGAGAGCGGCGACCGCTTCGAAAAGGAGAACGGCAGAGGATTTTTTTTCTTCCGTAGGGGAGCACAGTGTGCTCCCATTTCTCTACCTCTGCGCAGTGCCAGATACATTGCTTCTACACATACCAGCTACTCTTCGCAGGCGCAACATAACAGTGTTGCGCAACTCGTTTGCGCGTTGTTACGGACGGCATCTACGAATTGTATCTGATGTAAGACTATACCGTAGGGTGCGACGACTCGGCGCACCGTATCAAACAACCTGCACACGCGTAACCGTAGGGGCGGTCATTGACCGCCCACGCAACAGAAAAATCGTCACGTCAATTTTCCATTCTCCATTTTCCATTCAACCGCATAAAAAAAGGGCTGACCCGACGGGTCAGCCCTTTTCTCTGTCCTGCTGTTTTGTCTGCCGTTACTTGATGATGTTTTCGCACCAGCGCTGCATGATTGCTGCGATCTCGGCACGGGTGGCGGTGCCGGTCGGTGCCAGACGGCCGCCATTCTTACCGTTCAGCACGCCTGCGCCGACTGCCCACTGCAGAGCCGGAATCGCGTACTCGCTTGCCTGCTGAACATCCACATAGCTGAGAATATTGGTATTCTCACCCACGCTTACGTCGATACCCTTGCTCTGAGCGTAGCGATACAGGATCGCTGCCGCCTGCTCGCGGGTGACGGCTGCATTCGGTCGGAAGGTACCGTCTGCATAGCCGGTTACGACCTTATTGGACGCTGCCCAGCCGACTGCTTCGGCATACCATGCGTCAGCCTGCACATCCGAGAAGTTCGCTGCTGTGCCCTTCGGCTTGCCTTCCAGGTTATACAGGATCTGCACGAGCATACCGCGCGTCAGGTTGGCATTCGGTGCAAATGCACGGCTCGATACACCGTTCATCATTTTGTGCGTGAGCACATAATCAACGGACAGATGATACCACTTTGCAGTATCTACATCCGTAAACGGTGCGGACGGACAATCCTTGCCGCCATCGCACGGCTGGTCTGCGGTGGTCTTGAAGCCCACGCTGACCTTAGCCGACGGCATCTTAAAGGTGTATTTGCCGCTGCCGAGGTCGGTCAGCGCAACGGACTTGCCGTTTGCGTCCGTGACAGTCAGCGTACCTTCTCCGGCAGCAGTCAGCGTTACGGTGTCGCCTGCGGCCGCCTTGATCTTATCCGCCTTGACGGTATTCGCCAGTGCGGACGGGATCACGATGTCGTAGGTGGTCGGGGCAACGGCTCCGCCACCGCCACCGCCACCGCCGCCGGTCGAGGTATTCTTATACCAGCCGATGGCAAACGGAGACAGGCTGTTCACGTGGAACGTAATGCCGTCGCTCTGCTTGGTCGATGTCAGCGATTCCGTGCCGCCAACAGTCTGACCGTTCATAGTCGTTGTGAACATATGAACGACCGAGAAGTTATAGCTGCTGTCCGGCGTGTTCTGTGCCGCCAGCGTGCTGTACGGAACCTGAACGTCCATGCCGCCCTCTGGGAAGTCGGACGGATTGGTAACAGTTACCCAGTTTGTGCCGTTCTTGTACTGCAGCACGATATCCAGATATGCGATGTTGGAAGCCGTTACCGCGCTGTTTACCTTTGCTCTAAGTGCGTTTTTCAGCTCGTCGATCGTGCTGAATTTGCTGCTCAGAGCCGATGGAACGATATCCAGCGTATTGGCTGCGATCTGGTATTCTACTGCTTCTACGTCAACCGCAATGTTGCTTATTACATCCTTGATGGTGATCGTGTAGGACGCGCCGTTCTTCACCGCGGTAACATTGCCATCCTTCGGCTGTGTCAGACAATCCACGCCGTTTACCGTCAGGGTGCGGAACAGCTTTTCGCCCTCCGGCGTTACCGTGAAGGTCAGCGTGCCGTTCTTGCGGATTTCAGTCTCCGGCTTGGTATCGTCCGGTGTACGCTTCACATCGGAGACCTTCCAGCCGGTGTCGCCGGTCGGGATAGCGAAACCTTCGTAGGGAACGAACTTGACAGCCACATCGGTCTTGCCGGTCAGGCTCGGGATCACCAGCTCGTTAGAGATGTTATTCTGATCTACACCGTTTACCGTCCACTGTGCGACCATCTGCTTGTTTCGTCCGTTTTCTACGGCAGGCGTTGCCGTGAATACGATCTTGCTGCCGCGGGTAACACTTGCCGGACTGTTCTTCTGCGGCGTAATGGCCTTGCCGTTTGCCGCTGCAGCAACCGTTGTGCCGATATCTGCACCCTGAACATCCAGGGTTACATCGTAGTTGATCGCGCCGTCAAATACGGCCTTGACCGTCGTATTCCTGCGAATTTCCGTCAGTGCCAGCGTATTGCCGGAGGCAGCCTGTGCAGCACCGCCGTTAACCGACCATTCCTTGAGATAGTAGCTATTGCTGCTCGGCACTGCCGTAACAGTCGTGCCGCCGCCGCGCTTGACGCTTGCCGGTTCTGCCGACGCCGCGCTTGTTACCGTAATGGTGATGTCGGGCGCTCAATGCCGTTGCACCTGCCATGTTTGCGGTTATTCGTCCGTATTCTCCTGCCGTATCGGTCATCTCAGCGGTGAAGGTTCACCTGCCATGCCTGCACCATATCGTCCTTGTTCTCGGGCGTTACGGTGAAGGTCACGTCCGAACAGGAAACATAGCCGTCCGTGATTGTCTTGCCGTTTGCGGTGATGGCGATATTGCCGTTTCTGCCGTCCCGCACGGCGCTGACCGGAACCATTGCCTTGAAGGTGACTGCAACCGTGCTGTTTTCGGTTACGTTCAGGGTGTAGGTGCTGCCGCTGTTCGCAACCGAATGACCGTTTACCGTCCACTCGTCAATCTCGTAACCCTCATTGGGTTCTGCAGTGAAGGTAACCTTAGTGCCGCTGTTGACCGGTGTGCCATCTGCAACCGATGCACTCAGCGTGCCGTTTGCCGGCTGGCTGTACGTTACTTCGTACTCGCCTGCGCTGAACTGTGCTTCAACATGATATGCCGTTACGTTCGGCTTCGTGAGACAGCCGTTCTCGACCGTCCACGTCAGCGTATTGCCGTTACCGGCAACTGCCTTGCCGTTGACCGTCCAGCCGGTCACATTCTGACCTGCCGGCGGTACTGCCGTAAAGGTGAGCGACTCGCCGCCGCGTGCAGTTGTGCTGTTCTGTCCGTTTACGGTGACGTTATCGCCGGTGGTGATGTTGTACTCGACCTGCTGGAACTTCGGTGCAATGTAAATCGAGCTTGCGCTGGTCGTATTCGGATAGATATAGGTTTCCGAATTGCCTGCTTCCTCGTCACGCATATTATTGACGTACCAGCCTTCGATTTCGTAACCCGGCTTTACCTCTGCCGTGAACTTGATTGACAGACCTTCCGCAATATTGGCACCGGTATCTGCGCTCTCAAGAATCGACTCATTATTGTTTACCAGATTTGCCGCGCTGATATAGCCGCCTTCGCTTGTTTCGTCCGTCGGACCGAAGGTGATGCCGGTCACCAGCTTAACAAAGCGGACCTGAACCGTCGTTTCATCCTGCAGATTGTACAGCGTCTTGCTTGCTGCGGTATCCGCCGTGGTCTGACCGTCGATTGTCCAGTCCTGTACACGGTAGCCTGCGTTCGGCACCGCCGTGATCGTGATATCCGAGTCGCGGTAGAAGCTGTGGTGCGTGCCTGCTTCGAGGTTCTCCTGCTTGTATGCGCTCATGCCCTTGCGGGTGATTTCTGCGGAAACCATGCCGCCAAAGCCCTCGTCACCGAGCGAATCAACGGACAGGGTGAAGTCGTGCTGCGGGATCTCGGCTGCCGTAACAACGACGGTCTGATCTGCAGTAATCGGACCGGTCAGCTTGTAAAGCTGCTTCTCCTCCGGCTTCTGCTCAATCCCGCTTGTGATTGCATTGCCGTTCACCGTCCATGCGGTCAGCTCGTAACCGAAATGCGGCGCCGCGAGGAATTCCAGCATCGGCGTGTGCATGAATACAAAGCTGCCGCTGTTCAGCGAACCGTTCTGCGCGGTAATATCCGCATATGTGCCGGAGAAACGATAACCGGTTCCTTGCCGAACACAGCCGTCACCACGGTATCTGCCGTGATATTCTTTACAGTCTCCGTGCGAGTCCCCTGACTGCATAGGTATTCTGAGAATCATAATCAAACGTCTTGCCGCCAACGGTAAGGCTCTTAACATAGCAGCCTTCCTCCGGCTCTGCCGTGATGGTAATCGCGCTGTCATAATCAACATGCGTGTTGGGACTGTCCTTCGTGATAGATACCTCGTTCACGCGCGTGCCCTTGACTGAACCGCGCCGTTCTCAGCAGCAGCCACCGTCACCTGCGGCTTCTCCGCGATATGCGCGATAACATCAGTGGTCTTTTCCAGACTTGCGATGGATGCCTTTGTCGAATCCTCTGCATCCGCTTTCGCACCGGTCCATTCAGAAACGTAGTAATTCTCGTTTACCGCAGCAGCAAACTCAATCGTCGAATAATTGCCGACCTTACTGCCGTTGGTAATCGCATTGCCGTTTTTAATCTTTGCGGTAACGGAAGCGATGCTGCGTCTGCGTTTATCGGGTCACCCCTTTGCATCCACTGCCTTGAAGGTCAGCGTTACCTCCTGCGCCGCATTGATCACAGCCGTAACCGTATGCGTTCCAGTGATATTGCGCAGCGTAAACTGCTTCTGCGTACCCGAATTTGCGGCTTCCTTACCATCCACCTTCCACGTCTTGACCGTGTAGTTGCTGCCCAGATTTTCCAGTGCAAACGTTACTGCCGCACCCGTCCGGCACCGCATTCAGATCTGCCGCTGTGCCGTCTGCCAGCTTCGCCGAGGTCTGCACGGACGGCAAGGTGCTGCCGGTTTCCGACTCGATGTTGAAGGTGAGCCTATAGGTGCCTGCCTTGCTGAACTCTACCGCTACCTTGCGGTCCTTCTGCACATTTTCCAGTGTCAGCGTGGACTCACGGTACAAATCGGTCGTACCCGGCCAGTAATACTGCTTTTCGTCCACCATCCAGCGTGCTACCGACATACCGCTGTACGGCGCAGCCGTGAACGTCACATTTGCGCCTTCCGCAATCTTCTGTCCGGTCGTGACTGCACCACCGTCCTTCAGTGCTGCGGTCAGCTTACCGCCTTCGCCGCTGCTGAAGGTAATCGTATGCGAATCACTGCTGAAGGATACTTCTACGTCCAGCTTTTCCGTCAGCGCCGCTACCGTCAGTCGTTCGCCGACCTTTTTGCCGTTCGACAGAATCTCCGTCACCTTGTACTTTGTATTACCGGTAATGGGCTGACCGTTGACCTTCCATTCTTTTACAAGGAAACCGTCGTTGCTCTTGGCATCAAACATCAGCCTGGTGTTCTTAGCGATGTTCTTACCGCTTTCAAACTTCTGGTCGAGGTTGCCGCTGTTGTAGCTTGCACTAAGCGAGCCGCCTTCCCCGGCGCGATAGGTTACGCTCAGGGTGTCCTGCTTGACAACCAGCATGCGCTTGGTCAGATTCAGCTCGTACTTCTCGAGCAGCGACTTCACAGCCTCGTCCTCACCGTTGACCGCAATCGTTACCTCAAAGCGGCCGCTGACGTTCTTTCGATTGCCATTGTCATCATACAGCGCACATACGTCTGTAATTGCCGACGGCAGAGCGTCACCCGACTCCAGAGCATCCGCCTTGACCACCAATGCGCTCTTGTTGTCCGGTGCTTCGGTCGAAGTGTGCGTGCCGTTATCCTTTTCCCAGGTTACATACAGCTCCAACGGCTTGCGCTTTACCGTAATGGTCGTGGACGCCAGCTTGGTGCGCTTGGAAGTATCACTGTAATCCTGATATGCCGTGATGATATAGGTTCCCGCCTTCTCCGGTCGGAAAGTGCTGTCAGTGATAGCCGTTTCCGTACTCTCGCTCTGACCGGACTGACGCCAGGTGTAGGTGATATTTCCCGTAACCTCTGTTTTGCTGTCTGCGGTAACATTGTTTTCGGTTTTCCTTACAGTCTGCTGCTGCACGGTCAGAGCAATCGGCGTACCGTATACGCTCGTAATCTTGTTTTCTCCGTCGGCCTTGCTTTCAAGCGTGTAAACGGTCTCCGTTGTGCTGGCCTCGCCGTCCTCTACACTCTGCACGCCTGCCAGATAATATACCGTATCACTTGTCAAGCCGCCGGTCGCGGTGGTCGTGATGGCATACAGACCGGCTGTCGGTGCGGTCCACGTTTTGCTGTCCGTGCCGCTGCTGTTTGTTCTGCCGACAATCGTGCTGACCGTGCCGTCCGACGTGTTCGTAATCGTCAGCGTGTACTCCACATTGCCGAGTGCAGAGCCGTTCTTTTCCGCCGTTTGCGTCGTCAGGGTCAGCGCCGTACCAGAACCTGGCGTAGAGGTAGTAACCTTATTTTTAACCGTAGTTTCCTTTGTTACCAGTGTGAACGAAGGATCCGTATAATCACCCAGCGTCGTCTGCTGTGTGCAGGTCAGCTCGGTCAGTTCATAGCCGCCTGCTGCCTTGTTCACCAGCTGATAATACTTGACGGTATAGCTGTCCTCTGCGGTACTGTTTTCACCACTGGTCGTCTTATCCATCTTGCTGAGGATATAGCGTTCAAACGTGGTTCCGTTCTCCGTCACGGTATCCTTACCGTGAATCAGGTACTGCTCACCGTTCCGGTACTTGCTTTCGTCGTATTCCGCGTCTGTCGGTACATTCGTTGCACTGTTCAACGTAAACGCTTTTGCTTTTGCGTTTTCGTTTTTCGTTTTTGTCTATCACCACGGTTTCCGGCGTAATTGTGCTCGACACTGCTGCGTCTGCACCACTGTTCTTCCACTGATAGGTGGTATTCATGGCGAGTTCCGAACCTACGGTATACGTCTCGCCAGTCTGTTGTTACGGCGTAGTATACGGTCGATACCGAACCGTCATCTTTCTTCTTTTCACCGATGCCGACATATTTTCCCTCTTGATCGTTTACCTTGTAAACATTCAGCGTCATGCCATCGACTTCTACGGTGCACGGAACGGTTGTCTCTACGGATTCTGTCGTGGTTTTAACCCGAAATTGGCGTTCTTGCACCGTCATAACATGTTACCACGCAGCGGTACATCGCACCGTTCAGGTCACTCGTTACCGACTTTACAGTATAGCTGTCCTTAGCTGCCCCTTCAATATTGCCCCACTTTTTGCCCGGCAGACGCTGCTGCCACTGGTATCTCGTGCTGCTGTACTCAGCAGGTACAGAAGCCAGTACTTCGAAGGTCGCCGAGCCGTTCATCTGAACGGTTACGTTATCCGGTCCGTTGATGTCCGGACGGCTCTTATCATTTGCCAGAGTTGTACCGGCAATAATCTCGCTTTCAACCGATTCTTCCTGACTGGTGTAATATCCCGAGGTAATCGCATACCGATACTTCGTATTAGGTGCAAGATCCTTCAGCGTGTACTCATACTCACCACTCGAAGATTCAGCCGCATCCACAGTATCAATCAATACGAACGGTTCTTCCTTATTATCTTCAAGATAGCGGTAAATCTTGTAATACTCCGCCGGACGGTCGCCGGATTCCCACGACAGCACCATGCTGTTGGTGGTCTGCTCGCTCAGCGACAGATCCTGCGCCGGAGACGGCGGTGCCGTCACATTGCTGACAACATAGCCCAATACCGGTACTTCATCGCCGTTGAACGGTACCGTCCATGTGCCGAAGCTCCAGTCAAAGTTATAGCGCGAATCGCCGCCGCCGGTAACAGAGCCCAGCTTGGTAATCTCCTCAGTGTTTACCTTTTTCGGTTCCGGCGCTTGCTCCCCAGTGATAGCCGCCGCCAGCCTTGAAGCCGCCAACTACACCATACATCTGCACCGAACCCTCATAGGTGTACTCAAAGTTTACGCCGCTGCTGGTTGCAGTCGTAAAACTCTGCAGCTGTGTACCCGAATCTTTGTAATGACCAACTTTACCGGATTGCTCGAATGTGAACCGCTCGGCAGACTGGAACGATAAGTATTCGGCTGACCGGACGTGCCCAGATGCAGGTTGCTGCCAATCTGCTGCATACCCCTCGTACGCCGAAGCAGCCTTATTATAAGTATCTACCGAAACCATGTTCATCGAAGGATTACCCGGAACCGCCAGCGTCATAGAACTGGTCAGCTTCGGCGAATTGCCCTTCTTTGTGCCATCCGGATACTTCACCTGATACTCGTAATATGTCATCGGTGTTGCATACATGAGCACCATATTGTCGTTCGTATCATTAGAATACTCGACCGTTATTTTCCTTGCTTGTAGATTTTGTTGCACCAACAGTAAAAGTATGACTGGTATTAAATTCAACACCGCCGCCGGTCTCAATCAGCGGTGCAACATATTCAAAGCCCGCCATGATATCAAAACCAATCGAACCGGATGCCGTTACTGTTTCACTATGATCCTTACTGTATCCGATTCCGGTCTGCGAGTTTCCGATATCACCGTCATTCACCTCAGCGAAATGCGGCGACGCCTCCAGAATCGCCATTACCTTCGGGTCGGTATAGCCGGTGCTGACGCTTTTGATCTTCGCGAGCATGGCATCGTTGTTTACATCTGCCGTTGCAATCGCCAGATTGCAGTTGCCCTTGTCATAGTATGTCCAGTCATCCTCCCAGCGGCTGAACGTGCTGCCAGCCGAGCCTTTGTAAAGCTGACCAATCTTCAAAAACTGCTTATCGAAGGTCTCCTGCTTTCGGTACTCAACGTAGTATACCTGTTCCATGCCCTGCTTGTTGCCGTCAAAATTGCCGACAGCATAGTCCAGAATACCGCTGTTGTTAATGAGTCGGCCGCCCAGCCAGCGGTCATGGCCCTTATTCGAGCCGTCCAGGATAGACAGCTGCTGACTGCCGTTCACCGTGCCGACTTTATACATACTGCCGGAAATGAACAGATATTCCTGGGAGTTCACGCCGTCCGCTGCAACAGCCGCTACCGCGATCGGATTCTGCACATCGTCACCCTTGGTGCCGGTATTGGTAAAGCCGTTGGTGACAACTTCGGTCGCCTTGCATTTCTCTGTCCACGAATTATCCTTCGTGCTGTACTGATAGCTGTATGCCAGCAGCTTGCTCTTGTCGAAGTCGCAGTCCTGATAATTATCCTTCTTATCGTAGTAGCCAACCGCAACAACTTCCGGCGGCATGCTGCCGCTCGGCGCATTGCTGACATAACCGATGGTTACACCCGCAAAGCGAGCACGGCCGCTTGCGCCGTCATTACTGTTCAGCAGCTTCTTGTTCAGCTTCTGAGTCCAACTGCTCTTGTCGTTGTAATCGTAGACCGTCAGATAGGATTTCTCGAGTTCGGTATGACCGTCATACGATTTCTCCTTCAGGTCGTTGACATTGACCGTCATTGCCAGCTCGTCGATACCGTCCATATCCACGTCGCCGACTTCCATATCAACGCTCAGATGCGCGCGCAGCTCGTTATTGCCGTTGCCATCATGGTACAGCATGGCCTTCAGCGCCTCTCGGCCGCCGTCAATGACGTCACCGAGGTTGATTACGCGACCGTTGTCAGTCAGTGTGCTGCCGCTGAACGTATACTCCTTAATGCTGTCTACAGTAGCCGTATCCTTGTTATTGCCCGGCGTATAGATCATCAGCGTGTCCTTGCCGTCACCGTCAAAGTCGCCTGCGGCCAGACTCAGCATAGCGCGGGTCTGGTAGAATTTCAGTTTCTTGATGTATTCACTGTCGTTTCCATCACCGATCTGAATAACGTTCGATACCTTGCGGTCCTTGTTCGTCACATACAGACGAAGCCGTTCCGAACTTTTATCAAATACCAGATTCGCAATGTATTCATCCTTGCCGGTGCCGTTCGGATCAAACGCCACAGTCGCAATACGCTCGGCATTGCCGACATCGGTCGAGTTGCTCCACCGGAACGTGGACATCTGACTGCCCTTGCCGTTGGCTGCGCCCTCGTATGTCGTCTGGAACTCATCCGAGTCCACGCCGGCTACAACCAGCTCGTGGTTCTGGAACAGCGGAACCCATCCCAGCGTGCCGTATGGGTTATTCCGAAGTGTGGCTGTGTCTGTTATGCCCGTTTTTTTTCTTCCGTGGGCAGACCAAACCCGTCTGTTGTTGCAGCAGTATCCGCTGCCGCCGCCTGCGGCAGCACGATCTGCGGCAGCAGACCCGCCAGCATACTGCATATCAGCAGCAAACTGCAAATTCGTTTTTCATCTTTCTTCCTCCTTGCCTTATGAAATAAACGGTTTCCACGGCTTTCCCCTTGCTTTACCGCGGAGCACCGTCCGAGGATACAGGTATTTCACCGTACTTTCAGTATAAGGGCAAAAGGCGGCGGACGGCGAAGGTACCAAATTTGTTACCTTCGCCGTCCGCTGTAAATATTCAATTATTGCTCCTCGAGCCGATATCCGCTGCTGCGGTACGAATTGACCGTGACCCTCGCATCCTCGCCGCCGAGCTTCTGCTTAAGCCGTGAGATCGTCATGCGCACGGCATGCGGGTCGGCTCCCATCGGCTGCTGCCAGACCGCCTCGTACAGTTCCTGCGCGCTGACGCTGCGGTTCGGGTGCCGCGCCAGATACAGCAGCGCCGCAAATTCCTTCTGCGTCAGGTTCAGGTCGGTCTCTCCGATGTACGCGCGTCCGCTCAGCAGATTCATCTGCAGCGGGCCAAGCCGTACTGCGCGTTCCTTCGGGTGCGCCGCACGCAGACGCGCTTCCACGCGGGCCATGAACACCTCCAGATCATACGGCTTTGTGAGATAATCGTCTCCGCCTGCGGTCAGTCCCTTGACGATATCCTCATTTTCGCCCATAGCGGTCAGGAACAGGATCGGCACATCGTATTCCTGCTTGATCTCGCGGCACAGCGCCACACCGTCGCCGTCCGGCAGAAGAATATCCAGCACGATCAAGTCCACCGCGTGAAAGCACAGCAGTTCCCGGCACTTGTGTGCAGTTTCCGCCTGCAGGGTGCGGTAGCCGCGCATGTGCAGTGCCGCATCGTTGATCGCCATGATGTGCGGGTTGTCCTCCACCAGCAAAATCAGTTTATCTTCCACAATCGTTCTCTCCTTGTGTTTTGAGCGGCTTTTTCGGCAGTTCGAGCCGGAACACCGTGCCGTCTGCATCGGTGTGCTCCACCTCGAGCAAGCCGTGGTGAATCTTCATTGCGTCCGCGCAGATCGTCAGGCCGATACCGCTGCCTCCATCGCCGCTGCAGCCCTTCTCAAAGATATGCGGCAGCAGGTCGGGCGCAATGCCGCTGCCGGTGTCGCTCACACGCAGGCACACCCGCTCGCCCTCGTCCGCAATGCGGTAGGCGATCACGCCGTTCTCCGTGTGACGGTTGGCATTGACCGTCAGGTTGATGAGCACCTGCAGCAGCATTTCCGTATTGCCCCAGAGCGTAATGCCCTCTCCACTGTCGCTTTCCAGCCGGTTGTGCTTCTTTTCCAGCATCGGACGGCACACCCGGACAGCAGCTGCGCCGCGTCAATGACGCCCATCTCAATATCGGGTGAGCCGCCGTTGGCGAGATCGATCAGCCGCGATACCAGCGCAGAAAGCCGCTGCGCCTCGGACGAAATGGTCTGCATGTGTTCATGCGCGTCCGCGCTGACCGCTCCGGTGCCAAGCTGCCAGTCGGTCAGCTGCGCATAGCCGCTCATGACCGTGAGCGGTGTTTTCAGTTCGTGCGCCATCTGGTGCAGAAATTCGCTTTTCAGCCGGTTGAGCTGGGTCAGCACCTCGCGCTGACGGCGGCTCTCGGACAGCTCCTGTTCCCGGCGGTTGATCTTCAAACTGATGGCTCCCGCGATCAGGAATACGAACACCAGCAGATACGGCGGTGCCGCTCCGTGGCGCGTAATGGTCATCACGATACGGCCGAATACCGCCTCGTATACATTCGACCCGAGCAGCAGCAGATAGCCGAGCAGAACGAGCACGTCGTCCCACTCAAGCCGCCGGATACGCCAGAACCGCCGAATCAGCTGTACGACCAGATACAGGAAAAACGGCATCGAGAGATAATACCCGATCCTGCTCAGCGGTGCGATATCCTGCGTCGGCAGGATAAAATGCGCCGCCGCCAGCACGGCATACAGCACCGCATAGCACCGCACAACAATCGGCTTCGCCAGCTTTTCGTACAGGCTTTGCAGCAAAAGCAGCAGAAAACACGGCTGCAGCGTAATCATCAGCACCAGAAACCGATATGGACCGCCCAGTTGTAATTTGCAGGCAGCAGATGCAGCACATAGAAATTCTGGTCGCGCAGGCCGAGCAGCGCGCAGATAACCGCGAGGAAAACATACTTGATCTCGCCCTGAAAGACCGCAAACAGCAGAAAATACATGCCGAACAGGCACAGCGAACCGCCAAGCACCAGCGAATACAGATTCCGGCTTCGACTCATGTGGTCGATGTTCTCCGCAGTAGACAGGTGTATCTGCGTCAGACCGCCGCCTTCGCGGTGCACGAAATTCGCGTACTGACAGACCACCTCGACCTCGCCATCCTCGCCGGTGTAAATCGGTATGAGCATGTAGTCGATACGCGGCTCAGACTCCGCCGCAGACGCCCCCACCTTGCCGATTTCGAGCACTTCACTGCCGTTTACCAGCACGCGCGTGCTGTAATCGAATGAGTAGCCGCCGAGTGTCAGGTATTGTTTCGGCTGCGCGTGTATTTTCAGCCGATATGAGCCGTATGGAATGGATTCGTCGCGTTCTCCCGGTTTGGGCAGCGTCCAGCTCTGCGCCGCTGCCGAGCACCTCAGGATAGAACGTCCATTCACCGTCTATCTCATATACCGCCGACGAAAAGTCCGCTGATGTTGCATCCAGTACGCCGTCCTGCGCTTCCATTGCGCTGAAATCTCCCGATCGGTTGGAAAACAGCAGCATCAGCAGCACAAAAAACCAGCAGGATAACCGCCGTTATCGATATATAGCGCATTCGTTTGTTCTTCATGGGCAGACCCCTTTCAAATCTCATTATAGGAGAAAAAGCCCAATGATTCAACAAGTTAATTTTTCGATTGACATAATGAAGAATGGAAAATGGAGAATTGAGAATGAACGTAAAGATTACGTTATACTGTAGGATGGGGCACTCCAGAGTGGCTTCTCTTGCGGCTTTGCCGCAATTCAAGCCACCTTCTGTCCTCACCCCGCCTTACGATTACATTTCATCTTCCATTCTCCATTTTCAATTTTCCATTTTCGTATCGTTACATCTCAATTTTCCCAAAGAAAAAAACCGGCCGCTCACGCAGCCGGTTTCAATTTCACAAAATGCAAGAAATGTTATTCCTTGTTCAGCGCCTCCAGACGAGCCTTATTCGCTGCGATAACCTTTTCCTGTACCGGAACCGGTGCCTCATCGTAGCGCTCGAACTGGGAAACAAACGAGCCTCTGCCCTGCGTCATGGAGCGCAGTTTGATCGCGTAATCGCCAAGCTCTGCCATCGGGCACTCGGCTACGATCTCCTGCTTGCCGCCGTCGAGCGGATTCATGCCCATGATGCGGCCGCGGCGCTTGTTCAGATCGCCGATAACATCGCCCATGTAGGAATCCGGGATAACAACCTTGAGCGAGCATACCGGCTCAAGCAGTACCGGATTTGCCTGCGGGATACCGGCCTTGTATGCCAGACGTGCTGCCATCTTGAAGGACAGCTCGTTGGAGTCTACATCGTGGTAGGAGCCGTCGAGCAGGGTTGCACGCAGGCCAACCATCGGGTAGCCGGCCAGAACGCCGTGCTCCATCGCCTCGCGGATGCCCTTGTCAACTGCCGGATGGAAGTTCTTCGGCACGGAACCGCCGAAAATCTTCTCCTGGAACAGGTAATCGCCCTCGGCATACGGTGCAAATTCCATCTTAACGTGGCCGTACTGACCATGGCCGCCGGACTGCTTCTTATGCTTGC
>VOFI01002653.1_pt1 | contig 36914 bp, 52 predicted proteins | sample 5384131 | NCBI WGS metagenome assembly VOFI01 (sample SAMN12384728, study PRJNA508395) | human gut metagenome | isolation source: healthy gut H | host: Homo sapiens | reverse complement strand
ACTCCGCCGGTACGCTTCTTTTATAGGCACAAGTAATCATAAGGATCTGTTGACGGATACTTCCGGCAGTCGCCGTTTTATCGGTGTCGAGGTGACGGGAGTGATAGATGTGGTCCGCCCTATTGATTATGAGCAGTTATATGCACAGGCAATGGCTGCATTGCGGAGTAATGAGCGCTATTGGTTTGATGAAAAAGAGGAGGCTATTATGACGGAGGCGAACCGGGAGTTTGAGCAGTCGCCGGCAATCGAGCAGTTGTTCCAGGTGTATTACCGGGTAGCGGAAGAGGAAGAAGAGGGAGAATGGTTACTTGCTGCAGATATACTTCAGCGGATACAAAAGGCAAGTAAAATGAAGATTTCTTCCGGGCAGGTTAATTATTTCGGGCGTATTTTGCAGAAGCTGGGAGTAAAGTCATTCAGGAAAACACGCGGAGTTTATTATCATGTGGTGGCTGTTGGGCAAGGGTGATGATGAAATAATGCACGAGATGTGCATTTATTATTTTATAATAATTATCTTTGCGTAATAACGTGAGATATACGAAGACTATGATAAGAAATCCTTTTATAACAAGTGGATATGTGTCTGCTGATTATTTTTGTGATCGCCGTTTTGAGAGCGAAACAGTTGGTGCGCGAAGTGATGAATGGGAATAACCTGGCTCTTGTCTCTACCCGACGAATGGGAAAAACGGGGCTGATCCGTCATTGCTTTCAGTTTCCTGAAATTAAACAGGGTTTACTATACCTTTTTTATTCTTTGCACTTAGTAAAGAGATTTTGGAAGTACTGAAACCTGTAGGGAAGAAAGCTTTGCATGGTTTTTGGGAATGTGTGAAATCTTTGCAGGCCAGTATCTCTTTGATGTGAATGGTATGCCTTCTTTGAATTTGGGATTAGGAGATATACAAGCTCCGGCTACTACGATCGATGAAATCTTGCGGTATTTAGAGCAAGCGGATAAGCCTTGTTTGATTGCCATTGATGAATTTCAGCAGATTACCGGGTATGCAGAGAAAATGTAGAGGCTACTCTCCGGACTTATGTGCAGCATTGTAATAATGCGCGTTTCATTTTTGCCGGGAGCCAGCGGCATGTGATGGGGAATATGTTTTTGACGCCTTCCAGACCTTTTTATCAAAGTGTGTCAATGATGCATTTGGAAAGTATTCCTTTAGAAGAATACGTTCGTTTTGCAAGTATGCATTTCAAACGTGCAGGCAAAGAAATAGAGGAAAGTGCTGTTACCACAGTTTATCAACAGTTTGAAGGAATCACATGGTATATACAAAAAGTATTGAATACACTTTATGATATGACCCCGGAGTACGGAGTCTGTAAAGTGGGAATGGTGTCAGAGGCTATTCGGCAGATTATTGATTCATTCAGATATACTTATTCGGAAATCCTTTTTCGTTTGCCGGAGAAACAAAAGGAGCTGCTAATTGCTATCACTAAAGAAGGAAAAGGGCTAAAGCTCTCACTTCCGGCACTTTTATTAAGAAATACAAACTGGCTTCTGCTAGTTCAGTTCAGGCAGCACTAAAAGGGTTGCTGGAAAAGGATTTTGTGACCCAGGAAAAGGGAGTTTTCAAATATATGATCGTTTCTTGGGTATTTGGCTGAAAGAGAATTATTAAGTCGTTTTTCATTTATTGAAACGTGCTTTTCGATAAATCGCGTTAATAATTAATAGAAACTGCTGCCTGTTAATCTGTTTTATTGTATATTACTTTTGGTGTAGAGAATGCCACTATGGAGCAAGTAATAGAAGCTGCCAAGATAGCGAATGCACATGATTTCATTATGGAAACGGAAAAAGGATATGACACGATGATTGGTGACAGATAAAACTGGCTGAACTAAATAAACCGGACGAAAAATGATAAAATTGGCTATTGTATCCCCCCTGCTATAATGAGGAGGAAGTGTTGGAAGAGTCAGCCACCCGTTTGACAGCTTTGTTTGATGACTTGGTGGCGAAAAAAAAGATCAGCGCCGACAGTTTTGTGCTCTTTGTGAATGATGGCAGTAAAGATCGTACATGGAGCATTATTAAACAATTGCACCGGACGAATCCATATATAAAAGGAATGAATCTGGCTCGGAACGTGGGACATCAGTATGCGATCATGGCCGGTATGATGACCGCTAAAGACTGGAGTGATGCCGTTATTACCATTGATGCCGATTTGCAGGATGATCTGAATGCGATTGAGGAGATGGTCGATGCCTATATGCAAGGATATGATGTTGTATATGGGTGAAAGTATCCCGTCAGGCAGACCCCGTGTTGAAACGTCTTTCTGCAACAGCCTTTTATAAATTACAGCACAGGATGGGAGTGGAGACTATCTACAATCATGCGGATTTTCGTTTTCTAAGCCGGAGAGTGCTGGAAAAGTTGTCTCATTATCAGGAACGCAATGTCTATCTGCGTGGTATTATCCCGTTGCTGGGTTTCCCTTCTACTACGGTAGATGATGTGATCCGGGAACGGACAGCCGGAACTTCCAAATATACAGTGAGAAAGATGTTCAGCCTGGCCTTGGACGGAATAACCTCTTTCTCGGTGAAGCCTATTTACGGTATTGTTTATCTGGGAATTATATTTGTTTTTATCAGTATTTTGATTGGAATCTATGTTCTTTACGCATTGATTTCGGGTACTGCGGAACATGGCTGGGCCTCTTTGATGTTGTCTATCTGGTTTGTTGGCGGGGTTGTTTTTATTATCCATAGGAGCTGTCGGACTGTATATTGGCAAGATTTATAAAGAGGTAAAACGTCGTCCGCTCTATAATGTGGAAGAAGTGTTGTACGATGATCAGAATAAGTAAGGCTATACTTGAGAAGCACCCGGACTGGCGGGATAAGTTCTGGCAATTCGTTCGTTTCGGAGTTGTCGGCACTGTATCCTCGGCTATTCATTACGGCGTATATTGCCTGGTCTTGTTGGTTGCAAACGCCAATATCTCCTTTACGGCCGGTTATGCTGTAGGATTTGTCTGCAACTACTTCCTGACTACTTTCTTCACCTTTCGTTCCAAACCATCCTCGCATAATGCGATCGGCTTTGGCTTTAGTCATCTGATTAATTATCTGCTTGAGATTGGTTTGTTGAATCTCTTCCTTTGGATAGGGGCAGGCGAACTTCTGGCGCCGATACTGGTAATGATTATCGTGGTGCCTATCAATTTCCTGATTCTTCATTTCGTTTATATCTATAAAGGGAGGAAATAACACTATTCAATCCCTTTCATTTAATTCATAAAAAGAAAAGGCTATTATGAAACGTTTTCTAAATCTTATTGTATATATACTTACGATACATGTTTCGGCTTTGCTGATCGCAGGACTGTTTCGCCTGGTACTTTTTATCTCATCTTATCATCAGTTGACCTCTGAAGCCTTGTCGGATAAGACACTTCCGATGCTTGCTTTTGTGCATGGTGTCTGGTTTGATAATGTGATCGGTTGTTACATACTTCTGTTGCCGCTGGCAATTGCGGTGGTGTGTGGAGTCTGCAACTACTATGGGAAAGCATTGTTCCGTTTCTTTACGATCTTTTCAGTGTCTTTTATGGATTGGTTTATTTAATCAGTGCGTCGGACATTCCTTATTTTGCCTATTTCTTTAAACATATCAACTCTTCCATATTCGAATGGTTCGGTTATGCGGGAACTACCGCCGGAATGATATTGGGGGAAAGTGCCTATTATCTGTCCATCGGATTATTCCTGCTCTTCTTGGCCGGGTTCATAGTATGGCTTGTCTGTCTGTCGCGTTATTTCCATCGTCGTAGCCTTACCATTTCCGCTTCGTTCCCATTTTGGAAGAGAGGAGGGGCGGTTCTGATCGGTGCTTGCTTAATCGGACTCTGCATCTTTGGAATTCGGGGGCGTACAGGTTATAATCCGATCAAAGTAAGTGCGGCATATTTCTGTCAGGATGCTTTTCTGAATCAATTGGGAGTAAGTCCGACTTTTAATCTGTTGACGAGTGTGATGGATGATATGCGTCCTGAAAATAAATACTTGCATCTGATGGATGAGCAGGAAGCCATCACCAAGGCGCAAAGCTCTGCTCAACCGTCCGGGAGATGCGAATGTTTCCCCCGTTGGCTGTTTACAGGCGTGCTGCAAAAGCGGATAGCGTGCAACAACGCCGTCCTAATGTCGTCTTGATTATGATGGAGTCTATGTCCGCCAAGTTTATGAAGCATTTCGGGCAATCGGAGACTTTGACTCCTTTCCTGATAGCCTGTATACCCGTTCTATTAGTTTCCGTAATTTCTATTCGGCAGGAATCCATACGAATCATGGTTTGTATGCCACCTTGTATTCTTTTCCCGGCATGATGAAACGAAACCTCATGAAAGGCTCTGTCATTCCCCGCTATTCGGGATTGCCTACTGTACTGAAAGAAAACGGCTATTACAACCTTTTCTTTATGACGCACGAAGGGCAGTATGATAATATGAACGCTTTCTTCCGGACAAACGGCTATGATGAAGTGTTCTCACAAGAAAATTATCCGGCTGATAAGGTTGTGAATAGCTTCGGAGTACAGGATGATTTCCTGTATGACTATGCAATTCCGGTATTGAATCAGCGGGCTGCCACCGGAGAGCCTTTCTTTGCTACTTTGCTGTCCATCAGTAATCATCCGCCGTATGTGATACCTCCTTTCTTCCATCCGAAAACGAGTGAACCCGAGACGCAGATTGTTGAGTACGCGGATTGGGCTTTGCGTAAGTTTTTTGAAGAGGCGCGTAAACAACCCTGGTTTGATAATACGATATTCGTATTGGAAGGAGATCATGGCAAACTGGTGGGAGACGCCGAATGTGAACTACCGGAATCTTATAATCATATTCCACTGATGATTTACTCCAGCCGTATTCAGCCGGAAGAGAAAACTGCATTTGGCGGTCAGGTAGATATACAGCCAACGATATTAGGGTTGTTGAATATTGATTATTTACAGAATAATTTTTGGAGTGGACTTGCTGAAGGAAGAACGTCCTGTATGTTTTATACTGCCGACAATATGATTGTGGGACGCAATGACACGTTACTCTACCTTTATAATTACGAGACTCAGCAGGAACTTTACTTATGATATCGGTAACGGCAAATTGAATGCTGTTCCGATGGATGATAGCTTTTTTCTTTGAAAGAATATAGTTTTTCCATGCTCCAATCGGCGGAGTTCCTTGTGAAGCATGGAAAAACGGTAAATTTGTCCCTTTTACTCAACAATAGGAGTAGTTTCGGTTTTTTCAGGCTGTTCGTTTTTAATGAACTTGTATACTTTGGCTATTTGCCGGAGCACTCGTTTAGGAGATTCGTAAACCTGTTCGAACTGATACCCTTCTTTCTCGAATTCGGAAGATATTTCTCTGCGTCATTCGTGCCGATCAACAAGAAACCTTCCGCAGGACGTTTTTGGTAGAAGTTGTCGAGACGGTTATTCAGGTAGAAATTAATCTCGAAGTAATGTACGGGGTCACCTGCTGCATGCAGACTTTCTTCAATGAATTCGTACATAGTCCCTTCGCTTTCCGGCGCAATCTTTTCGATCTCTGCAGCGACGAATTTGACGGATTTTGAATTTAATGCTGCCGGCTGATAAGCACCGTCCAATGCAAGGTATAATCCCAATGTAAGCACAACGAGAGCGTATAGGAAGCGGTTGCTCAATGCATGTTTCCGTTGATAGAACCACCAGTAGATACCGAGGATGGTAGGAACGGCAACCAGCAACAAGGCTCCTGCTCCGCTAATATTCTGTATGGCACGCATGAAATTAATATTGTCCTGCGCGTGACGACGGAAAATAGTTTCAGGGATGAGTCCGCATTTTAATACGATGAAGCAGGTGAACAGTAGCAGGCTGATTACTGCAAGAATACTTCCATATACTTTGATGACTTTGGATTGCTTCTTGACCAGATAAAATAGATATTTGGCAAGGAAATAAGCAATGAAAGGATAGATAGGCATCAGATAAACACTACGTTTGCTCTGCGGGATGCAGTAGAAGACGAAGATTATGACAATACTGGTGAAAGAGAATAAATCTACCGGATCCATATTCTTTATCCAAGCAGTGAAACGTTTCCACCAGGCTGCCGGTTGGATGCTGAATTTATGGTAAGTCAGGCTGAACAGGGAGAGCACGACTAACAGTGTCCAGGGAACGTATCCGGCAAATAGGGTCACAAAATTATAATGCCAGGGGTTCACGCATGAATTGTAACTCATGGTATTAGTCATACGGCCGAGGTTTTCTTCCATAACTAATGCCAGGAATTCTTCTCCACCTTGTTGGTAAGCAGCTACATACCAGCAAATAGGCAGGATGAGAGAAAGGATAGCCCAGGCGGAAAGCAGCAGGAATGCCTTGAAGAAGTTGACACCTCGAGCAACAAGAATATGCCTACAACTAAGCATGGAATGATAGTACCTACCGGTCCTTTAGTCAGTGTTCCGCAACTCATCAGGAGAATGGCCAGCCAGGGAATACCTTTGAGTCCCTTCTCATACCATCTGTAGAGACAATACAGAGCGCCAACGGTGAGCGCTGTCAATACCATGTCCACCCGGCAGTTGGCTCCGGCCCGGTGCAATTCGAAATTAGTCAGGGTAATAAAGGCAGCCAATAACGCCAGTTGCACTCCTTTTCTTTTGGCAAAGAACAGAAAGCCGCAGAGAGTCATGGCAATCAAGGCGATGGCAGACGGCAGGCGGGAGGTCATTTCTGTGACTTGCCCTCCGTTCACTGCTGCCGATACAGCAGCGATGCTCCAGTGGAAGAAAGGCGGTTTGTAAGCCATTTCTCCTCCGTTGTTTCTGGGTAAGATCCAGTTTCCGCTATCCAGCATGGAATAGGAAACAATAGCTTCGCGAGGCTCCCCTTTCGTGTGGTACTCCGACAAGCCGAGGAAAGGCAGGATAGTAACTACGCAAATGACTAGTAGTAGCCAGAAAGCTTTGTTAGAAGTCAATGTTTTCATATTTATCTTATGATTGAAATTTATGTTCTTTTATTTTCTGCCGAAGTCCGCCGGGATTTCTCCCCATTCTTTCGTTTCCCATTTCAGGATACGAGTGGTATATGTGTTTCCCTGCAACCATTTTTCTGCCCGTTCGATCAATAAAAGCAGTTCTTCTGTTTCCGGAGTGCGGGGGAGCTTGGTTTGCACTTCTTCTGTCGTACCCAGCTGATCGCATTGGCGCTATCACTGTAAATAGGCATGTCGAAACCTTTGTTCTTCAGCAACGCCAACCCGTGTACGATGGCCAGAAACTCACCGATATTGTTCGTGCCTTTCATCGGGCCGAAATGAAAAATCTCCTGCCGGCTGGCAATGTGTACTCCGCGATACTCCATCGGTCCCGGATTACCGCTACAGGCTGCATCGACTGCCAGGCTATTGTCGATCACACAAGAAGGTAAAGTATCTGACGAAGGTTTAGGAACTCCTGCTTTAGACTTTGCATTCTTGCCGATATAAGCATAGGGAGACATTGACAGCGCGCGTTCCGCTTCTTCGCGCGTATCGAATGATTTGTATTTGGCAGCTTCATATCCTTTGATTTGAAGCTGGCAGTCTGTCCAGGAAGTGTAAATTCCGGGTATGACACCTTCCCATACGACATAAAATTTCTGTTTTGCCATTTTTTTCTGACGATAAATTTAGATAGTCAATGAATTGACGCTGCGAAGGTACAAATATATTCTCTAACTGAACAAGTTAGGGGGGCTACTTGTTATAAAAAAAAGAGAGTTTTAAGAATATAAAATAAGAAAGGAACTATTATGGAAAGATCTTTTAGTGAAGCTTTGAAACAACGTCGAACTTACTATTCAATTACTAATCAGTCACCTATATCCGATCAGGAGATCGAATGTATCGTTAATATGACCGTGCGCCACGTACCGTCGGCATTCAATTCGCAATCTACACGTGTGGTGCTCCTGTTGGGAGAATCTCATAAGAAACTGTGGCAGATCGTGAAAGATGCATTGAAGAAGATTGTACCGGCTGAAGCGTTTGTCAAGACAGAAGAGAAGATAGATCATTCGTTTGCCTGTGGCTACGGAACTGTACTGTTCTTTTGAGGATCAGAAGGTAGTGAAAGGACTTCAGGAGGCTTTCCCGTCTTATCAGGAGAACTTCCCGGGATGGTCATTGCAGACTTCTGCCATGCACCAGTTGGCTATCTGGGTAATGCTTGAGGATGTAGGTTTCGGAGCATCGCTGCAACACTATAACCCGTTGATTGATGAAGAAGTGCGCCGTGCATGGGATTTGCCGGAACATTGGCATCTGATTGCGGAAATGCCGTTCGGACTTCCTATCGGCAAACCGGGTGAAAAAGAATTCCAGCCGCTTGAAGAACGGGTGAGAATCTTTAAATAAATCGGGAATGAAGAATGAATAATGAAGAATTGGATGGCATAATGGCTAAAATTCTTCATTCTTCATTCTTCATTCTTCATTAAATGATTAATTTTGTGAGCAAAATTAGTCATTTATGGTTCGTATCTTCCTTACCGGCTATATGGGTGCCGGAAAAACCACGCTGGGTAAGGCATTTGCCCGATAGATGGATATACCGTTCGTTGATCTGGACTGGTATATCGAAGAGCGTTTTCACAAAACCGTTGGAGAATTATTCACTGAACGAGGCGAAACAGGATTCAGGGAGCTGGAGAGAAATATGCTCCATGAAGTAGCCGAGTTTGAGAATGTGGTAATTTCGACGGGAGGTGGAGCGCCTTGTTTTTTATGATAATATGGACTTTATGAACCGGACAGGAAAGACGGTTTTTCTCGATGTGCATCCGGATGTGTTGTTCAGACGCTTGCGTGTGGCTAAACAGCAACGCCCTATTCTTCAGGGTAAAGAGGATGACGAACTGAAAGCGTTCATCGTTCAGGCGCTTGAGAAACGCGCTCCTTTTTATCACCAGGCACAATATATCTTTAATGCAGACGAATTGGAAGATCGTTGGCAGATTGAAACATCGGTGCAATGTTTGCGACAACTTTGGGATTGTAGAAGTAACAGTCGTTATATTTTGTGTCGGAAAAGCTTAATGTGTAATTTGTGCCTGATAATGAATGATTATTGGGAGGAATTTTATATTCAGAAATCTTTGTTCTCTTTTGTTGGAACTTCGTTTTTTTGAGACTTTGTTTGTGCATTCGGTCAATATTAGTACCTTGCACTCGTTATGAGATTTTTATTGACTAATAACACAAAATTAAGGTAAAGTTCTATATCATGAAAACTTTAAAAAGAGAAATTTGGAGAGTTATCCGCTAGAATTAAAGCATCCGGACAGCCTGCAAGAGTATGGTTTCCGCAGTATACACCGGCCTCATTATTAAGTGCGGAAAATTGGTGGGAAGCATTGGCTGTATGTGAATATGCTTTGGACACAAAAGAAGACGAGAAACTGACAGAAGATTTTTTTTTGAACTGATATTCAGTGCTTTTGACTGTAACGTAGAGGTCGATCTCAATGCGGAAGAATATGAATTCTGGTGGGGAGAAGGTAATGCAGGTATGCGACCGTGTAGCTGTGTTTAGCGGTGCGGGATGGGCACAGAAGGGTGCGCAATATTCCGAAGCTCGTTATGGAAAGCGGGACATGAGTTATTTGTTTCCGTATTACGAGAAGGCTGCCGATATGGGTTGGGCTGAAGCGGAAGCAACTGTTGCCTATTGGCGATACATGGGATTCTATTGTGAACAAGATAAAGAAGAGGGCGAACGACGTTTTGCCGCTCTCACTTCTCCCGAAGCTATTTTATGGGGAAAGCATTATCGTGCTTTTGCCGAAGAATTTGCAGGGGATAAAGCGAAGGCATTACAGATACGGAATGAACTGCTTGCCGAACTGCCTGAAGGTGAACGTTTGCGTGCTCATGTATATGCATCGTTAGGAGATGCGCTCGACAGAGCGGAAGGTAGTGTGGCAGAGGAAGCTGCTTACTACGAAAAAGCCCTGGAAATAGTTCCCAATCTTTATAGTCTTAAAAATCTGGCTACGCTTTATTTCCGTTACCCGGAACTGAATAAACCGAAAGAATTGAGCTTTGAACTTTGGGAAAAGGCTTGGCATGCCGGTGTGTGGTCTGCCGCCAATTTCCTGGGATATAACTATCAGGAGGAGGAGTGGCTCGATATGCCTAAGGCGATTGAATGGCTGGAAAAGGGCATGCTTTATTGTGAACCCTACAGTGCGTATGAACTGGCATTGATCTACCTGTATAATGATGAATATAAGAACGTGGAACGTGGACTGATGTGTCTGAACCGTTGCGTGGAGGATGATTATATACAAGGTATCGAAGGACTGGCCAATATTTATTTCAACGGTGATTTGGTGCCGGAAGACATGAATCGCGCGAAAGAGTTGTTGGAGAAGGCTATTGAGCTGGGTTCGGGAAGTGCAGCTTATCGTCTAGGCTGGATGTATGAGCGTGGCTTCTTGTCTGAAGAACCGGATTATGTGAAGGCTTTAGAGTATTATGAAAAAGCAGCTTCGCTGAATAATGCCGATGGGTATTGTCGGATGGCGCTTTATCTGGCTAATGGATATAGCGGTGTAAAAGACCCTGATAAGATCAAGGGAATATTATGAAAAAGCAGCCGAACTGGATTCTTGTTTTGCTCTTTGTAGAACTGGCGTTCTTGTATGAGAATGGCGATGGAGTGGAGAAGAACTATGAAAAGCATTTGAACTGATTAGCAGGGCTGCCGAACAGGGTTATCCTTATGCAATGTTCCGTGTAGGTCTTTATATGGAAAAGGGTGTTCTTGGTGAAGTGAAACCGGAAGAGGCGTTCGCTTGGTATACAAAGGCAGCTGAAGCGGACGATAATGATGCGATCTTTGCTCTGGGACGCTTGCTATAGAGAAGGTATCGGAACGGAAGAAAATTGGGATAGGGCACTCGAATGGTTCGGGTAAAGGGGCGGAGAAAGAAGAAGCTCGTTGTCTGACGGAGCTGGGCCTGGCTTATGAGAATGGCAATGGCGTGGAAGAAAATCCGCAAAAGGCTGTGGAGTATATGATGAAAGCTGCTGAACAGGACTATGGTTATGCCCAGTTTAAGATGGGAGATTATTATTTCTTTGGTTGCGGTCCCTGTTTGGAAGACAATAAAACGGCAGTGGAATGGTATGAAAAGGCAGTGGCTAATGAGATTCCGATGGCAATGCTGCGTATGGGTGAGTATTACCTGTATGATTATGACAGTCTGAACGAATCGGAAAAGGCTTTTGCCTATTTCAAGAAAGCTGCCGAATACGAGTGGTATAGCGAAGGATTGGGTATCTGTTATGAAATGGGTATCGGAGTGGAAGAGAAATGAAACGGAAGCTTTTAAATATTATACGCTGGCTGCGGATAATGGAAATACGACGAGTGTGTATCGCACCGGATTGTGTTATTACAACGGAGTAGGCGTAAAACAGAATATACCGAAGCTTACCGATGGTTTAATGATGCCGCCGGAAATGACAATGTGGCTTCGTATTATTATTTAGGTAAGATGCTGATGTATGGCGAAGGCTGTGTGCCCGATGCGGAAGCAGGGCTTCAATGGTTGATGAAAGCTGCTGAGCATAATAGTGACAAGGCGCAGTTCGAATTGGGCAATGCCTATTTGATGGGCAATGGAGTAGAGGAGAATGATGAGATCGCTATGGAGTGGTTTGAGAAAGCAGCCGAAAACGGAAACGCGAAAGCCTTGAAAATTACTGGAAGAAGACAACGATAAAAACAGAATGGAAAAAGAAGGTAATAATCTGTTTCAGGTCAATCTTAAAGGTATGATTGCTCTGTTGTCAGAGCATATTTATAGTAACCCGAATACTTTTGTCCGCGAGTTATTGCAGAATAGTGTGGATGCCATCACGGCTCTACACAACATCGATGAAAATTACTCCGGTCGTATCGATGTCTTCCTGAATGGGGACAAAACGATGGTGTTCAGGGATAATGGTATCGGACTGAAAGAGGAGGAAGTTTATCGTTTTCTGACGGTTATCGGAGAGAGTTCAAAAAGAGATACTCCCGATGCGGACGATTTTATCGGTCGGTTTGGTATCGGCTTGTTATCTTGTTTTGTGGTGACTAATGAAATCAGGGTGGAGAGCCGGTCGGCAATGGGGGGAAATCCTGTTTGCTGGTGCGGCAAGGTGGATGGGACGTATCAGCTGACTTTATCAGACGAAGAACGGCCCATCGGCTCACAAGTGGTATTGCACCCGAAAGAGACTGGATGCATCTTTTTGAATATGAAACATTTAAGAAGATACTGGTGAGTTACGGGGAAGTGTTGCCGTATCCTATCTATCTGCATTATCAAGGAGAAGAGGAATTGGTAAATACGCCTTCGCCTGTATGGCTTGACCCGAAGGCGACTCGCAAAGAACTGCTGGATTATGGGACGAAGGTGTTCCAGTCGTCTGCTCTGGATGCATTCCGGATCTATACTGAAAGCGGCAAGGTGGAAGGTGTACTCTATGTATTGCCTTTCCGTACGCAATTCTCAGTGCGTAACTCTCATAAAGTATATCTGAAGCGTATGCTGCTTAGTGAGGACGATTGCAATCTGTTGCCTTCTTGGGCATTTTTTATTCGTTGCCTGGTGAATGCCGACGGACTGCTTTCTACAGCCTCCCGCGAATCATTTGTCAGCAACGATTCATTGAAAGATGCCCGGAAAGAGATTGGGGTCGCTATCAAGGAATATCTCCGGGCTTTGGTGCAGAACAATCGGTCCGTTTTTAATAAAATACTGGATGTTCATCACTTTCACATTAAAGCCATTGCTTCGGAAGATAATGAATTACTTCGTCTGTTTATGGATTATCTTCCGTTTGAGACGAATAAGGGAATAAGAAGTTTCGGTAGTATTCGTTCGTCAAGCAATACTATTTATTATACACGCAATCTGGAAGATTTCAGGCAAGTGCGGCGTATAGCCGGAGCACAGGGTTGGCTGGTAGTTAATGCTGCTTATACGTTCGATGAAACGTTGTTGAAAAAGTATATCCGGCTTAATCCGGAACTTACGTTGGATGAAATATCCTTCACGGTTGCTGGAGCAGTTTGGTGAAGTGGAGGCGAAATAAAGAGTTTCAGGCTTTTGAAACGAAAGCCAGTGAACTTTTGAAACGTTTTGGGTGTATTTGCCGGTCTGAAGCATTTCACTCCGGTGGATACTCCGGTTATATTCGTAGCCGAGGAAAAAGAAGAGAACAGTAAAGTCGCCAATAATCCGTTGGCGGCGGTATTGGGCGCGGTAAATACTGCCAAGCAAATGCCACCCACATTGACTTTCAATGCGGACAACGAGATGGTACAGACTTTATTGCAGAATCCAGGGAGACAACAAGTTGTTTCAGCATGTGGTGCATATATTGTATGTACAGTCGCTTTTGCAAGGAAAATATCCCGTGAACAGTGAGGAGATGGAGCTTTTCAATCGCTCTCTAAGCGGAACTGATGACTGCGAAAATGAATGATTTTATAAACTTTCTCAATTAAACGAGGAGCATGAAATATACACTTGAAATACAAAAATTACTGTTGCAGGCACAGAAACGACAACCTGCATCCCCGCGAAAAGGCCAATTTGCTGAGAGAAGCTATTCGCATTGCAGACGAGAATGAAGATGTACAATGGGCTGTGGAGATGAGATTGGATCTTATTTACGAGCTAAATCTCCTTTCGGCGGATGCTGAAGAGATTACCGTGTTCTCTAAAATTCTGGATGATTACGAGAACCACAAGGATGTAATTAAGGAAGATGATATTTTATGGAAATATAAATGGATCTGGGCTTGTACGTTCGATCTTCCCAGCATACCGATGGAACAGGTAGAGGCAGTGGGAGAAGATTATAAAACCCGTATCCTGCGGAACGGGTTACTCGTTGCGGAGTTATTATCACCGCTGGTCTGTGGAATGTGTCTGGATGCGGCAGTATGACAAGGCGAAAGAATGCATTGATAAAATGTTGGCGGAGAAGATAGACGATCTGACTTGTGAGGCATGCGAACTGAATTTTATGTTGGATTATTATCTTGAAACGGGACAGTTTGAGGAAGCTTATAAGCGCGCGCAACCGTTAATTACCAGACAGGTCACTTGTTATGAAGCTAACCTGAGAGCCTATATGAAGCTTGCTTATTATGCCTGTAAAGCCGGGAAGCCGGAAATTGCTGCCGATATGTGTGCTTATTTTATGACCCATCCGGATCGGGGCTGGGAGTATGCAGAGCGTTGTATTCCCTGGAGCCTGAATACTAATATGCAGAAAAAATATCGTTTTTCGTGTGATATGGTAGAGGCTTTGAGTTATGAATCCCGTGAAGAAGTCAGTTTGTCCCTGCCGGAAGAATTTCCGCTTTACCGGGCAGACGGAATATACTCAGTAGCTGCATTGCGTGATTATTTTTATAAACAAGCTACCCAATTGGCAAGCTTGTATGACACACGTAACGGAAATAACGGATATCAGGAACGATTATTTAATGTCAATTTAATTGGCAACCTGTAGATTAATACGTATTTTTTGCCGTCCAATTATTTATTAAAAACAACTGAATAACAGAAAAATGAGAAAGTGGCGTATTGAAGATTCTGAAGAACTTTACAACATCACAGGTTGGGGGACTTCATACTTTGGTATTAATGACAAGGGTCATGTTGTTGTTACACCGCGGAAAGATGGCGTAGCCGTCGATTTGAAAGAATTGGTCGACGAGTTGCAGTTGCGTGATGTAGCGGCTCCGATGCTGGTACGTTTTCCGGATATTTTGGATAACCGTATTGAAAAGACTGCCTATTGTTTTAAACAGGCATCTGAAGAATATGGATATAAAGCCCAGAATTTTATCATCTATCCGATTAAGTGAACCAGATGCGCCCGGTTGTTGAAGAAATAATCAGCCACGGCAAGAAATTTAATCTGGGACTTGAAGCCGGTTCCAAACCGGAATTGCATGCTGTAATTGCCGTCAATACCGATTCTGACTCTCTTATTATCTGTAATGGATATAAAGACGAAAGCTATATCGAGCTTGCTTTGCTGGCACAAAAAATGGGTAAGCGCATTTTCTTGGTCGTTGAGAAAATGAATGAACTGAAACTGATTGCCCGCATGGCAAAACAGTTGAATGTGCAGCCTAATATCGGTATTCGTATCAAACTGGCTTCTTCGGGAAGCGGCAAGTGGGAGGAGTCCGGAGGGGATGCCAGCAAGTTTGGTTTGACTTCCAGCGAACTGCTCGAAGCACTCGATTTCCTCGAGAGTAAGGGAATGAAGGACTGCCTGAAACTGATCCATTTCCATATCGGAAGCCAAGTGACAAAGATACGTCGCATCAAAACAGCATTGCGGGAAGCCTCTCAATTTTATGTGCAGCTTCATGCAATGGGATTCAATGTTGAATTTGTTGATATTGGCGGAGGGCTTGGAGTCGATTATGACGGAACCCGTTCGTCAAGCAGCGAGAGTAGCGTGAACTACTCTATTCAGGAGTATGTCAACGACTCTATTTCTACGTTGGTAGATGCCAGTGATAAAAACGGTATTCCCCATCCTAATATCATCACGGAGAGTGGCCGGGCCTTGACAGCACATCATTCTGTGTTGATTTTCGAGGTGCTCGAAACGGCTACTTTACCTCAATGGGATGATGAAGAAGAGATTGCTCCGGATGCACACGAACTGGTACAAGAACTTTATGGTATCTGGGATACGCTGAACCAGAATAAGATGCTCGAGGCGTGGCATGATGCCCAGCAGATACGTGAAGAAGCACTTGATTTGTTCAGTCATGGAATTGTGGACCTGAAAACGCGTGCTCAGATCGAACGTCTTTATTGGTCAATTACTCGCGAAATCAATCAAATAGCCGGTGGGTTGAAACATGCCCCCGATGAATTCCGTGGATTGTCCAAGTTGTTGGCCGATAAATATTTCTGTAATTTTTCACTTTTCCAATCACTGCCGGATTCTTGGGCAATCGACCAGATTTTTCCGATTATGCCCATTCAGCGTCTGGATGAGAAGCCGGATCGTTCGGCCACTTTGCAAGATATAACCTGTGATTCCGATGGGAAAATAGCCAATTTTATCTCTACCAGGAATGTGGCACACTATATGCCGGTTCATAGCTTGAAGCAGAAAGAGCCTTATTATGTTGCGGTATTCTTGGTAGGAGCTTATCAGGAAATTCTGGGTGATATGCATAACTTGTTTGGAGATACGAATGCAGTACACGTTTCTGTCAATGAGAAGGGATATAATATCGAACAGATTATTGATGGTGAGACGGTTGCCGAAGTGCTTGACTATGTACAATATAGCCCGAAGAAACTGGTTCGAACCCTGGAAACATGGGTGACAAAGTCCGTTAAAGAGGGAAAAATTTCGGTAGAAGAAGGTAAAGAATTCCTTTCCAACTATCGTTCGGGACTTTACGGATATACTTATTTAAATAAGGATTAAATAAACAACGGCAACAAACGACGGAGCCGCATGATATCAGTCCATTCGGTGAACTTAATTGGTTCAAATCAAGAAATGAAAGAAAAGATAAGGAAAAACTGACAGTCATTAAAGTCGGAGGTAAGATTGTAGAAGAGGAAGCTACACTTAAATCAGTTGTTGAATGACTTTGCAGCCATCGAAGGGACATAAAGTGCTGGTGCACGGTGGCGGTCGTTCGGCAACAAAGATAGCTGCACAGCTGGGTATAGACAGCAAGATGGTAAATGGTCGTCGGATTACCGATGCTGAGACATTGAAGGTGGTGACTATGGTTTATGGCGGGCTGGTGAACAAAAATATCGTAGCCGGATTGCAAGCTCGCGGTGTCAATGCTTTGGGATTGACCGGGGCGGATATGAATGTAATCCGTTCAATGAAGCGTCCTGTGAAAGAGGTTGATTATGGTTTTGTCGGGGATGTAGAGCGTGTGGATTCTACGCTATTTCCGATCTGATTCATAAAGGTGTTGTTCCTGTGATGGCGCCGTTGACGCATGACGGACAAGGGAATATGCTCAATACGAATGCAGATACCATTGCCGGAGAAACAGCAAAAGCCCTTTCTGCTATTTTTGATGTGACTTTGGTTTATTGTTTCGAAAAGAAAGGCGTGCTTCGTGATGAAAATGACGATGAGAGTGTCATCCCCCAAATTAATCATGCCGAGTTTCAACGCTACATTGCCGAGGGGGTTATTCAGGGAGGAATGATACCGAAGCTTGAAAATTCTTTTGAGGCAATTAATGCAGGTGTGTCTGAGGTTGTAATTACCTTAGCATCAGCTATTCATACAGATGGGGGAACTCGGATAAAAAAATAATTCAAAAAAAATAGGAGTACTTCTGTAACTTTTCACCAGCTCATCCGTCAACTTAATAGAGATGCAAGAAATCAGCTTCCGAGACGACATATTGCCATTGAAGGATAAACTCTTTCGTTTGGCACTCCGAATCACTTTCGACAGGGCCGAAGCAGAGGATGTTGTTCAGGATACGATGATTAGAGTGTGGAATAAACGTGAAGAGTGGACACAATTCGGATCTATAGAGGCATATTGCCTGACTGTAGCAAAAAATCTGGCTATAGACAGAAGCCAAAAAAAAGAAGCTCAGAATGTAGAACTCACACCTGAAATGGAAGAAGAATCCGAAATATCCGGGCCTTATGATCAATTGGTCAATAATGAACGGATGTCGATTATCCATCGTCTGATTAACGAACTTCCTGAGAAGCAACGGCTCATTATGCAGTTGAGGGATATAGAAGGAGAGAGCTATAAAGAAATAGCAAAAATCTTGAATCTGACAGAGGAACAGGTAAAAGTGAATCTTTTCAGAGCAAGACAAAAGGTAAAACAAAGGTATTTAGAGATTGATGAATATGGATTATAAGTATATAGAACAGCTTTTAGAGCGATACTGGCAATGCGAAACTTCCGTTGAGGAGGAAGCAACATTGCGCGACTTTTCTTCGCGGAGGAGGAGGTGCCTGCTCATTTGCTCCGTTACAAAGACCTGTTTGTTTATCAGACTGGTTCAACAGGAGGCAGGGACTGGGAGAAAGACTTTGATACACGTATTCTGGCAGAGGTGGAGCTCTACGGTAGTAAAAAAGCGAAACGCTTGACACTGACCGGTCGTTTTATTCCTCTGTTCAAGGCTGCTGCCGTAATTGCAATCATCCTTTCTTTGGGGAATGTGGCACAACTGATGGAAGTGTATTGGCAACGGATACCATTGGTAAACAAGCTAACAGCACCATCGGTCGCTATCTCAAATGATGTGAAAGCGGAACAGGTTCTGGCCGATAGTTTGGCGAGGGTTAACCACAAGGTGCAAGTTATAAACGAATAGACATTTTCATTTGCTTTAAACATATAATATAGTTAGTGTGCTTAATTAAAACAACAACGAAGGCGAAACTGTGAAGTTTTCAATTCTCTCAAATTTTTAGATTAAAACTAACTAAATAAATGGGCTACCGCGATGCAGTAGCCCTTTTATGCTTTTTAGACTGTATTTATTCAAGTTGTCTTTATTTGATCTGCCGTATATTTTTTCGTGGCGCATCCACTTCTTGAGGATCTCCTTTATAGGCAATATCACCGTAGCTTCCTTTGACGCGGGCAACCAGCTTCTGACTTGCATAGCAGCTGATGTTTCCGGATCCACTGATACTTGCATCCGTATTCTCTGCTTCTAAATCTGCAGCCTGAATGTTTCCCGATCCGGCAATAGAATAGCTTTTGCGCTTGAATGGCTTTTGCCGTTTCAAATTAATATTGCCCGAACCTGAAATTCCTGCCTGACATTCCTGGCTCTCTATTTGTTGCAGTCTAACATCTCCCGATCCGTTAATTGAAACAGCCATTCTTCGGCAATTGAATCCTTCTCCCTGAATGTTGCCCGAACCGTTGATGTGGAATTCAATATCTTTAGAGGTTTGTATCCCATTGATTAATTTTATATTTCCCGATCCGTTGATTGACAGCTTATTCAGCTCCGGAGCAAAAACTTTTATTTCCAGTTTTCCTTTCCATATACTGACATTCTTCTTGAATTTTATCATTAATGTATTACCGTCTACATACGTTTCTATAAGTGGTATAATGTTGTCGGAACCATGAATTTCGACATGGCTGCATGTGTCTTGCCAATAACTGAATGTTGGCACTTCCCACTAGTTTGATTTCATTGAAATGGTCGGCTTTCACTTCTTTGGAGATGTAATTCTTACTGCCTACGATGTGTTTTCCCCGCAAGCAAGAGCCGGCAGTAAGTACTAGAAACATTCCCGTGACTAATACGAGCAATAAACTTGTTTTCATAATTACGCTTTTTATGATTGATATAATGGTTAGACGGAAGAATTTGATCTAAAGTTGCATCTTCCATAAAGTTTTCGTTAGCGTCTTCTTTTTTATTACTTTTGTGGCTGTTGATAGGAGGATTATAATGGATAAGATTATAGAAGATGATGAGTTAGGGCGCTTGGTGATACGCGTCAATTCACGTGCGAGAAGTCTTGTGTTTCGTACCAAGAGTGATGCTGTTTATGTTTCAGTTCCTCCTGGTACCACCCTGAAAGAAGTGAAACAGGCGATCGAGAATCTGCGTGGTAAGCTTCTGGCCTCCCGTCAAAAATTAGCCCGGCCATTGATTGATTTGGACTATAAAATTGATGCGGAGCACTTTAAGTTGTCCTTGGTGTCCGGTGAGAAGGATCAGTTTCTGGCTAATTCCCGGTTGGGTGTAATGGAGATCGTTTGTCCGCCTCATGCGGATTTTACGGACGAAAAACTGCAAAGCTGGTTGCATAAGGTTATTGAAGAATCATTGAGACGAAATGCCAAAAGTATTCTGCCTTCACGTCTGGCCTTCTTGTCCAAGCAATGCGGACTTCCTTATTCGAGTGTGAAAATAAACTCCAGTCAGGGCAGATGGGGGAGTTGCTCGGCTCGAAAAGATATTAATTTATCCTATTATCTGGTTCTATTGCCATCTCATCTAATAGACTACGTGTTGTTGCACGAATTATGCCATACGCGCGAGATGAATCATAGCGAACGATTCTGGGCGTTACTTAATCAATTTACAGAAAGAAAAGCATTGGCTTTGGTGGGGAGAATTGAGAATGGTTCGTTATGATAAACTGATATGTCTTTATTACTTGGCTAATTGTTTAATCCCGTCTGATTCTTTTTCGAACTGATAAGTTCCTCCTTTTTCACTAAGATCAAACGTAGACACTAATTCTGTGTTATTATCTACAATCAACAAGGCGCTCTGTTCGGCAAAACGTCCCATTTCTACAGTGTAAGGTTCTTCCGACATAGTTTTGTTGGAGATCAGACTGTCGTTGACAAATAAAGAGATCGAATCTCCGGCAAAACCTTTTACCAGACTGATCGTGTAGCTTTCGATGAAATGACGTTCTTCCTGCTTTTCCCGTTGTAGCCGCATGCTCATATAGACAAAAATAACCACTACAAAAATGACGGCAAAAGCCAGAATTCCGTTGCCTACCATGAATTGTTTATTTGTGTTGAGACGATGTGCCATAGTCGTTATTTTTTGAATTACGGCGTAAAGATACAAAGATAGCACTGTTAATTCATACTTTTTTTCTTTAATCTTTTGTAGTCGAACAGATTATTTATATCTTTGCAACCGGAATCGGATGAAAGGTGGAGGGGCGATTAAGCTCCTTTTTTTGTTCTTATATAGCTAATAAATGATAGAAAAGAAAACTGTTTGTCAGATTGTAGATGAGTGGCTGGAAGGAAAAGACTACTTTTTAGTAGAGGTAACTGTGAGCCCGGATGACAAGATTGTGGTTGAAATAGACCATGCAGAAGGTGTTTGGATCGAAGATTGCGTGGAGCTTAGCCGCTACATAGAGTCGAAACTGAACCGCGAAGAGGAAGATTATGAACTGGAAGTAGGGTCGGCTGGGATCGGACAACCCTTTAAAGTTCTGCAACAGTATTATATCCACATCGGACAAGAGGTGGAGGTATTGACTGGAAAGACGGACGTAAGCTGGCAGGCATCCTGAAAGATGCCGATGAAGAGAAGTTTACAGTAGCCGTACAGAAGAAGGTAAAACTCGAAGGTTCCAAGCGTCCGAAGTTGAACGAAGAGGACGAAACCTTTACTTATGAGCAAATAAAATATACTAAATACTTAATTAGCTTTAAATAGTTATGGCCAAAAAAGAAGAAACAATCAGCTTGATTGATACATTTTCGGAATTTAAGGAACTGAAGAATATCGATAGAACGACGATGGTTAGCGTACTCGAAGAGTCGTTCCGTAGCGTAATCGCGAAAATGTTTGGCACCGATGAGAATTACGACGTGATCGTGAACCCGGACAAGGGTGACTTCGAGATATGGCGTAACCGTGAAGTTGTGGCCGATGAAGATCTGACAAACCCCAATATGCAGATCTCACTGACGGAAGCACAGAAAATCGATGCTTCATATGAGGTGGGCGAAGAAGTGACTGATGAAGTGATCTTTGCCAAGTTCGGTCGTCGTGCGATCCTGAATCTTCGCCAGACATTGGCTTCCAAGATTCTGGAACTCGAAAAGACAGTATTTATAATAAATATATAGATAAGGTAGGTACTATCATCAATGCAGAAGTATATCAGATCTGGAAAAAAGAGATGTTGCTTTTTAGACGATGAAGGAAACGAATTGCTGTTACCTAAGACCGAACAAATTCCCGAGCGACTTTTTATCGTAAAGGTGAAACAGCCCGTGCAGTGGTTGCCCGCGTGGACAACAAGAATAATAATCCTAAGATTATCTTGTCACGTACTCCTCCCGTTTTCCTGCAACGCCTGTTCGAGATGGAAGTACCCGAAATTAATGATGGTTTGATTACCATCAAGAAGATTGCCCGTATCCCTGGCGAACGTGCCAAGATCGCGGTAGAATCTTACGATGACAGAATCGACCCTGTAGGAGCCTGTGTAGGTGTAAAAGGGAGTCGTATTCATGGCATTGTTCGTGAATTACGCAATGAAAATATCGATGTAATCAATTACACATCGAACATTTCATTGTTTATCCAGCGTGCTTTGAGCCCGGCTAAGATTTCTTCTATCCGTCTGAATGAGGAAGAGAAGAAAGCGGAGGTTTTCCTTAAACCGGAAGAGGTTTCGCTGGCTATTGGTAAAGGCGGTTTGAACATCAAGCTGGCCAGTATGTTGACTGAGTACACTATCGACGTGTTCCGTGAATTGGATGAGAATGTAGCGGATGAAGATATCTATCTCGACGAATTCAGAGACGAAATCGACGGATGGGTGATCGACGCCATCAAGGCTATCGGCATTGATACAGCGAAGGCTGTGTTGAATGCTCCTCGTGAGATGTTGATTGAAAAGACGGACTTGGAAGAAGAGACAGTGGACGAGGTAATACGCATTTTGAAATCGGAGTTTGAAGAAGAAGATCCTTCAATTGAAAATAAAGATGAAATTAAAGATTAAAAGTTGCGATACAATATAATGCAGCAGACTTTTATTTCTTAATTCTCAATTTTCAATTAAACAAGCTCCATTTATTCATTAATTTTAAAATATGACGATAAGGTTAAACAAAGTTACAAGAGATTTGAACGTAGGAATCGCGACGGTAGTTGAGTTCCTGCAAAAAGAAAGCATACCGTTGAGGCTAATCCTAATACCAAAATTAGCGAGGAGCAATACGCTATACTCGTAAAAAGGAGTTTAGTACAGATAAGAACCTTAGACTTGAATCGGAGCGTTTCATACAGGAACGTCAGAATAAGGAACGTAATAAGGCGTCTGTTTCGATTGAAGGCTTCGAAAAGCAGCCGGAGAAACAGAAGTCGGAAGATGTGATTAAGACAGTCGTACCTGAGGATGCACGTCCGAAGTTTAAACCTGTCGGAAAAATTGATTTGGATAAACTGAATGGTCGTAAACCTGAAAAGGTGGAGAAGGAACCGGAACAGAAACAAGAAGAACCTGTTGTAGAACGGCCTGTCGTTAAACCCGAAGTAAAAAAGGAGCCCTTGAGAAGAGAGAACCCGAGGTGAAAGAAAGAAGAGGTGGTGATACCTCCTGTTTCTGTAGTAGAGCCTACTCCAGTGGTAGTTGAACCCGTAGTAGTGCCGGAACCTGTAGTGGAGACGAAGCCGGTAGAAGTTGAAAAAGTAGTAGAAGAAGTGAAAAAAGAAGAGCCGAAGGTAGTAGAAACTGCACCTGTGAAGGCGGAAGAACATAAAGAAGAAGAAAAGGTGGAAACTGCACAGGCTGAAGTAACCCCGGTAGCAGAAAAAGCTCCGGAGGATGATGGTGTTTTCAAAATCCGTCAACCGGAATTAGGCGCGAAGATCAATGTGATCGGTCAGATCGACTTGGCTGCATTGAACCAGTCTACTCGTCCGAAGAAAAAATCGAAGGAGGAGAAGCGTCGCGAACGTGAAGAGAAGGAGAAAATCCGTCAGGATCAGAAGAAGTTGATGAAGGAAGCTATCATCAAGGAAATCCGTAAGGATGATTCTAAAGTTGGTGAAGAGCGGACCTAAAGAAAGTGCGGAAGCGGCTGCTAACAAGAAGAAACGTAACCGTATCAATAAAGAGAAGGTAGACGTTAATAACGTTGCGACTTCCAACTTTGCTGCGCCGAGACCTAATATACAAGGTAAAGGCGGCAATGGTAATGGTCAACAACGGTCAGCGGACAAGGAAAATAATAACAGAAGAAATAACAACAATAATAAGGATCGCTTCAAGAAGCCGGTTATCAAGCAGGAGGTTAGCGAAGAAGATGTAGCAAAGCAGGTAAAAGAAACTCTTGCACGTCTGACAACCAAAGGGTAAGAATAAACGTCCAAATACCGTAAAGAGAAGCGTGAAATGGCTTCCAACCGCATGCAGGAATTGGAAGATCAGGAAATGGCAGAAAGCAAGGTACTGAAGCTGACTGAGTTCGTAACGGCTAACGAGTTGGCAACGATGATGGACGTATCAGTCAACCAGGTTATTGCAACTTGTATGAGTATCGGTATCATGGTTTCCATCAACCAGCGTTTGGATGCTGAAACCATCAATCTGGTGGCTGAAGAATTCGGATTCAAGACTGAATATGTAAGTGCGGAAGTGGCACAAGCTATCGTTGAAGAAGAAGATGCTCCGGAAGATTTGCAGCCACGTGCTCCAATTGTTACCGTGATGGGACACGTTGACCACGGTAAGACATCTTTGCTGGACTACATCCGTAAAGCAAACGTAATTGCCGGTGAGGCCGGAGGTATTACACAGCATATCGGTGCATATAACGTGCAATTGGAAGACGGTCGTCGCATTACGTTCCTCGATACTCCGGGACACGAAGCGTTTACCGCTATGCGTGCACGTGGTGCGAAAGTAACTGACGTGGTAATCATTATCGTAGCTGCGGATGACAACGTGATGCCACAGACGAAGGAAGCGATCAATCACGCGATGGCTGCCGGTGTACCTATTGTATTTGCAATCAACAAGGTAGATAAACCGAATGCAAATCCTGATAAGATTAAGGAAGAACTTGCTGCTATGAATTACCTGGTAGAAGAATGGGGAGGTAAGTATCAGTCACAAGATATCTCTGCCAAGAAAGGTATGGGTGTGGAAGACTTGCTGGAAAAAGTATTGCTCGAAGCTGAAATGTTGGATTTGAAAGCAAATCCGGACCGTAAGGCTACTGGTTCCATCATCGAATCTTCACTGGATAAGGGACGCGGATATGTAGCTACTGTATTGGTATCTAACGGTACTCTGAAAGTGGGAGACATCGTACTGGCGGGAACCAGCTACGGACGTGTGAAGGCTATGTTCAACGAACGTAATCAACGCATCAAGGAAGCAGGACCTTCCGAACCGGCATTGGTTTTGGGATTGAACGGTGCTCCTGCCGCAGGTGACACATTCCATGTAGTCGAAAGCGATCAGGAAGCTCGTGAGATCACTAATAAACGTGAGCAGCTGGCTCGTGAACAAGGTTTGCGTACGCAGAAGATCCTTACGTTGGATGAATTGGGTCGTCGTATTGCTTTGGGTAACTTCCAGGAATTGAACATCATCGTCAAGGGTGACGTGGATGGTTCTGTAGAAGCATTGAGCGACTCCTTAATCAAGTTGTCTACTGACAGATTCAGGTTAATGTGATCCATAAAGGCGTGGGTGCTATCTCCGAGTCGGATGTATCACTGGCTGCCGCTTCGGATGCGATTATCGTCGGATTCCAGGTACGTCCTTCGGGTGCTGCCGGTAAGATGGCCGACCAAGAGGGTGTTGACATCCGTAAGTACTCTGTCATCTACGATGCAATCGAAGAGGTGAAGGCTGCTATGGAAGGTATGTTGGCTCCAGAAGTAAAGGAACAAATCACTGCAACTATCGAAATCCGCGAAGTATTCAATATTACGAAAGTCGGTTTGTAGCCGGAGCAATGGTGAAGACCGGAAAGGTGAAACGCAGCGACAAGGCTCGTTTGATCCGCGATGGTATTGTGATCTTTACCGGAAACATCAACGCGTTGAAGCGCTTCAAGGACGATGTGAAGGAAGTAGGTACAAACTTCGAGTGCGGTATCAGTCTGGTGAACTGCAACGACATGAAGGTAGGCGATATGATTGAGACATTCGAAGAAATAGAAGTGAAACAGACGCTGTAAATTTATAGTAAGGTTATAAGTGTATTATAATGGTATAATATAGCAGAGGTCATGATTGATAAATAGATGGTGGTAATGTGGTACTATTTTATAGAACACCACCTTACCACCTTATTTTTTATCATTCGGCACCTTCTCATTATAAATCAGTCTTATATACGACTTATTGGTTTATAGCTTATAAATCATAAATAAACGTGGCAACGATTGATATAATTATCCTTATTGTAATAGGCGCCGGAGCGGTGGTAGGCTTTGTAAAAGGCTTTATCCGTCAGTTGGCTTCTATTTTGGGGTTAATAGTCGGGCTGTTGGCGGCGAAAGCTTTGTATGCCTCTTTGGCGGAGAAACTTTGCCCGACAGTGACAGGATTCGATGACAGTTGCGCAGGTGTTGGCTTTTATCATGATCTGGATTGCCGTGCCGTTTATCTTTGTACTGATAGCTTCGTTATTGACAAAAGCAATGCAGGCAATTTCGTTGAACTGGTTGAATCGCTGGTTAGGAAGTGGGCTGGGAGCACTTAAGTTTCTGTTGTTAACGAGTGTAGTGATCGGTGCGATAGAGTTTGTGGACAGCGATAATAAGTTAATTAGTGCAACAAAAAAGGAAGAATCTTTGTTATATTATCCGATGGAAACGTTTGCGGGGATCTTTTTCCCTGCTGCGAAGAATATGACGCAACAATATATATTAGAGAATAAAGATGCAACAAGAAGAACCCAATAAAATGAAACCCAATCAGAAAGACGAACTCGAAAAGAAGACTGATAATGAGTTTGTCCGGAAATTTGCGGAGGAGAAATATAAATACGGCTTCACCACAGAGGTGCATACAGACATCATTGAGCGTGGACTTAATGAAGATGTCATTCGTCTGATTTCATCGAAAAAAGACGAACCGGAGTGGCTGCTGGAGTTCCGACTGAAAGCGTATCGCCATTGGCTGACGCTGGAAATGCCGACTTGGGCACATCTCCGTATTCCGGAGATTGACTATCAGGCGATTTCTTATTATGCCGATCCGACGAAGAAGAAAGAAGGACCGAAGAGCATGGAGGAAGTCGATCCCGAATTGATAAAGACATTTAATAAACTGGGTATTCCTTTGGAAGAGCAAATGGCATTGAGCGGAATGGCTGTGGATGCCGTGATGGACTCCGTTTCCGTAAAGACTACCTTCAAGGAAACGCTGATGGAGAAAGGAATTATATTCTGCTCGTTCAGTGAAGCCGTGCGGGAGCATCCTGATCTGGTGAAGAAATATATGGGCTCGGTGGTAGGTTACCGGGATAATTTCTTTGCGGCGTTGAACTCCGCAGTGTTCTCTGACGGCTCTTTTGTGTATATTCCGAAAGGAGTACGTTGCCCGATGGAACTTTCCACCTATTTCCGTATCAATGCCCGTAATACGGGGCAGTTTGAACGTACGCTGATTGTGGCGGACGACGATTCGTACGTATCTTATCTGGAAGGATGTACAGCGCCGATGCGTGATGAAAATCAGCTGCATGCCGCTATCGTTGAGATAATTGTGCACGACCGTGCAGAGGTAAAATACAGCACTGTTCAGAACTGGTATCCGGGAGATGCAGAAGGCAAGGGCGGTGTATACAACTTTGTGACTAAACGCGGTAACTGTAAAGGAGTGGACAGTAAATTATCCTGGACACAAGTGGAAACCGGTTCGGCAATCACCTGGAAATACCCTTCCTGTATTCTGACAGGCGATAACTCGACCGCTGAATTCTATTCCGTAGCTGTAACGAACAACTATCAGCAGGCTGATACCGGAACGAAGATGATTCATCTGGGCAAGAACACTCGCAGTACGATTGTAAGTAAAGGTATCTCCGCCGGACATAGTGAGAACTCCTATCGTGGGTTGGTACGTGTGGCCGAGAAAGCGGATAATGCCCGCAATTATAGCCAGTGTGACTCTCTGTTGCTGGGAGATAAGTGCGGTGCGCATACTTTCCCGTATATGGATATTCACAATGAAACGGCAGTGGTAGAACATGAAGCCACAACGAGCAAGATCAGTGAAGACCAGATATTCTATTGCAACCAGCGCGGTATTCCGACAGAAGACGCGATCGGGCTTATTGTGAACGGATATGCCAAAGAAGTATTGAATAAACTTCCGATGGAATTTGCGGTAGAAGCGCAGAAATTGCTTGCTATTTCGCTGGAAGGAAGCGTGGGGTGATGATGTTGACTTTTAATAGTAAATGGAAAAATAGTACATATAATCATGTTAGAAATAAAAGACCTGCATGCCAGCATTAATGGCAAAGAGATATTGAAAGGTATTAACCTGACGGTGAATCCCGGTGAGGTGCACGCTATTATGGGGCCGAATGGTTCCGGTAAAAGTACGCTTTCTTCCGTATTGGTGGGATAATCCGACTTTTGAGGTAACAAAAGGTTCGGTCACGTTTTATGGAAAGAACCTGTTGGAGTTGAGTCCTGAAGATCGTAGCCATGAAGGAATCTTCTCTTAGTTTCCAGTATCCGGTAGAGATTCCGGGCGTGAGCATGGTCAACTTTATGCGTGCTGCTGTGAATGAACAACGCAAATATAAAGGTCTGCCTGCGCTGACGGCCAGTGAGTTTCTGAAGCTGATGCGTGAGAAACGTGCGGTGGTAGAATTGGATAATAAGCTGGCTAACCGTTCGGTGAATGAAGGCTTTTCCGGTGGTGAGAAGAAACGGAACGAGATTTTCCAGATGGCCATGTTGGAACCGCGGTTGAGCATTCTTGATGAAACGGACTCCGGTTTGGATATTGATGCGCTCCGTATTGTTGCGGAAGGAGTGAACAAGCTGAAAACTCCTGAAACAAGTACAATCGTTATTACCCACTACCAACGTTTGCTCGATTATATCAAGCCTGATATTGTGCATGTCCTTTATAAAGGTCGTATCGTAAAAACTGCCGGACCGGAACTTGCGCTGGAACTGGAAGAAAAAGGATACGATTGGATCAAGAAAGAAGTAGGAGAATGACAAATATAAAACGATGATAGTTGAACAACAATACATAGACCTCTTCTCACAGACGGAAGCGATGATCTGCAAGCATAGCGCCGAAGTGCTGAATGCGCCTCGTGCAGCTGCATTTGCCGATTTTGAGCGACTCGGATTTCCGACCCGTAAGATGGAGAAGTACAAATATACGGATGTGAGCAAGTACTTTGAACCGGATTATGGTTTAAACTTGAATCGTCTGGCTATTCCGGTCAATCCGTATGAAGTGTTTAAGTGCGATGTGCCGAATATGAGTACCGCCCTGTATTTTGTGGTAAATGACACATTTTATAATAGAGCACTTCCTACAGGAAGTCTGCCGGAAGGTGTGATTTTCGGCAGCCTGAAAGAAGTGGCCGAACAGCATCCGGAATTGGTGAAGAAGTATTACGGCCAGTTGGCAGATACTTCCAAAGATGGGGTGACTGCTTTCAATACAGCTTTTGCGCAAGACGGCGTTGTATTTTATGTGCCGAAGAATGTAGTGGTAGAAAAACCAATCCAGCTGGTAAATATCCTTCGTGCAGATGTCAACTTCATGGTGAACCGCCGCGTGCTAATCATCCTGGAAGATGGAGCGCAGGCACGTCTGCTGATTTGTGATCATGCGATGGATAACGTGAACTTCCTGGCAACACAGGTGATTGAAGTCTTTGCCGGAGAGAACACGGTATTCGATATGTATGAGCTTGAAGAAACACATACAAGTACAGTTCGTATCAGTAACCTGTATGTAAAGCAAGAGGCCAACAGCAATGTATTGCTCAACGGAATGACTTTGCATAATGGTACTACCCGCAACACGACCGAAGTGTTGCTGGCAGGAGAAGGAGCCGAAATAAACCTTTGTGGTATGGCGATTGCCGATAAAAACCAGCATGTAGACAATCATACAAGTATTGACCATGCCGTACCGAACTGTACCAGCAATGAGCTGTTCAAGTATGTGCTCGACGATCAGTCGGTAGGTGCGTTTGCCGGATTGGTATCGTGCGCCCCGATGCGCAACATACGAACTCCCAGCAGACTAACCGGAATCTTTGTGCTACGCGTGATGCGAGAATGTACACACAACCTCAATTGGAGATTTATGCGGATGATGTGAAATGTTCGCATGGAGCAACAGTAGGCCAGTTGGATGAAGGCGCATTATTCTACATGCGTTCGCGCGGTATTGCAGAGAAAGAAGCCCGTTTGTTATTGATGTTCGCATTTGTCAATGAAGTGATTGATACCATTCGTCTGGAGGCACTGAAAGATCGCCTGCATCTATTGGTAGAGAAACGTTTCCGTGGCGAGCTGAATAGATGTCAGGGCTGTGCCATTTGTAAGTAACCACTAAAAAATAATGAACGTGGATATTCAAAAGATACGTGAAGATTTTCCGATATTGAGCCGTACGGTTTACGGTAAACCTTTGGTTTATTTCGATACGGTGCGACGACGCAGAAACCCCGTCTGGTAGTTGATGCGTTGGTGGATGAATATTATTCCGTTAATGCCAATGTGCATCGCGGCGTGCATTATCTTTCGCAACAAGCTACGGAATTGCATGAAGCTTCCCGTGAAACGGTACGTGAGTTTATCAATGCCCATAGCACGAATGAAGTTGTCTTTACACGCGGAACAACAGAAAGTATCAACCTGCTTGTTTCCAGCTTCGGCGACGAGTTTATGGAAGAGGGGGATGAAGTGATTCTTTCCGTGATGGAACATCATAGTAACATCGTTCCCTGTAAGCAACTGTTGGCTGCCCGAAAGGGAATTGCCATCAAAGTGATTCCAATGAATGACAAAGGCGAACTCTTGCTGGATGAATATGAAAACTATTTTCCGAACGAACGAAGATAGTCAGCGTGGTTCATGTTTCGAATGTGCTGGGTAACGGTGAATCCGGTGAAAGAAATGATCCGGCTCATGCGCATGGTGTACCTTGCCTGATAGATGCTGCACAGTCTATTCCTCACATGAAAGTGGATGTACAGGAGTTGGATGCTGATTTTCTGGTGTTCTCCGCCCATAAAATATACGGTCCGACAGGTGTCGGAGTGCTTTATGGAAAAAAGAAGAGTGGTTAGACCGCCTTCCGCCTTATCAAGGAGGAGGAGAGATGATTCAGCATGTCTCTTTTGAGAAGACCACTTTCAACGAACTTCCTTTCCAAGTTTGAAGCCGGTACGCCCGACTATATCGGAACTACCGGACTGGCAAAAGCCCTTGATTACGTGAATGGACATGGACTTGAGCAGATAGCAGCCCATGAGCATGAACTGACAACTTACGCTTTGCAACGGCTGAAAGAGATCCCCCAGATACGTATATTCGGTGAAGCAGCCGAACGGGGAGCAGTCATCTCCTTTCTGGTGGGAGATATCCATCATTTCGATCTCGGCACGTTGCTGGATCGTCTAGGTATTGCCGTGAGGACGGGGCATCACAAAATAGTAGGCTGGGTATTCTTGGGACTTGGTTATTTTGTTTTCAATTATGGCCTATGGCTTTCATGTACAGAATGCATGGGTTCCCGATTGCTTTTCTTACAGGCGGATTTTTCTCCGGGCTTTCCGGATTTTTAGGGATGAAGACGGCGACTTATGCGTCGGCTCGTACCGCTAATGCCGCCCGTAATTCTCTGAATGCAGGGTTAAGGATTGCTTTCCGAAGTGGCGCGGTGATGGGATTAGTTGTAGTTGGCCTAGGGCTGCTCGATATATCTTTCTGGTATCTGTTGCTGAATGCAGTGATTCCTGCTGATGCGCTGACACCTACTCATAAACTCTGTGTAATCACTACCACCATGCTGACTTTCGGTATGGGAGCTTCTACCCAAGCGCTCTTTGCCCGTGTAGGCGGTGGTATCTATACGAAGGCAGCCGATGTTGGAGCCGACTTGGTAGGTAAAGTAGAAGCAGGAATTCCGGAAGATGACCCTCGTAATCCTGCTACTATTGCCGATAATGTAGGTGACAATGTAGGTGACGTGGCCGGTATGGGAGCCGATTTATATGAATCTTACTGTGGCTCGATTCTGGCAACAGCTGCACTGGGTGCTGCTGCCTTTATCCATTCGGCAGATACAGTGATGCAATTCAAGGCAGTTATTGCTCCTATGCTTATTGCGGCTGTTGGTATATTCCTTTCTATTATAGGTATATTCGCTGTCCGTACCAAGGAGAATGCGACAATGAAGGACCTGCTCGGTTCGTTGGCTTTCGGTACGAATCTTAGTTCCGTGCTTAATTGTTGCAGCTACATTCCTTATCCTGTGGCTCTTGCAACTAGATAACTGGATTTGGATTTCTTGTGCCGTAGTAGTCGGACTATTAGTAGGTATTATCATTGGACGTTCTACAGAATATTATACTTCCCAATCCTATCGCCCTACCCAGAAACTAAGTGAAAGCGGTAAGACTGGTCCTGCTACCGTAATTATCTCCGGTATTGGTTTGGGTATGCTTTCTACGGCTATTCCTGTAATTGCAGTAGTGATTGGTATCATTGCTTCCTATCTGTTGGCTTCCGCTGGCGATTTCGGTAATGTAGGCATGGGACTGTATGGCATCGGTATTGCAGCTGTTGGTATGCTTTCTACCTTAGGTATCACATTGGCAACGGATGCTTACGGTCCGATTGCGGATAATGCGGGAGGTAATGCGGAAATGTCCGGTCTGGGTGCTGAAGTTCGCAAACGTACTGATGCGCTCGATTCATTGGGTAACACAACTGCCGCCACGGGAAAAGGTTTTGCGATTGGTTCTGCTGCGCTGACGGGTCTGGCTTTGCTCGCTTCTTATATTGAAGAAATACGTATCGGTCTGACTCGTCTTGGTAATGTAGACCTGACTTTTGCAGATGGAAGTTCTATCAGCATAGCAAATGCCACTTTTATCGACTTCATGGATTATTACGAAGTACACTTGATGAATCCAAAAGTACTTTCGGGCATGTTCCTCGGTTCAATGATGGCTTTCCTGTTTTGTGGTTTGACAATGAATGCAGTAGGACGTGCGGCAGGTCACATGGTTGACGAAGTGCGTCGCCAGTTCCGTGACATAAAGGGTATTCTGACTGGAGAAGCCGAGCCGGATTACGAACGTTGTGTTGAAATATCGACAAAGGGTGCGCAGCGTGAGATGGTTGTGCCTTCCTTAATCGCTATCATTGCCCCTATCTTTACGGGACTTGTCTTCGGTGTTCCCGGTGTGCTTGGCCTGTTGATCGGTGGTTTGAGCAGCGGTTTCGTGCTCGCTATCTTTATGGCAAACGCCGGAGGTGCATGGGATAACGCAAAGAAATATGTGGAAGAAGGTAACTTTGGTGGAAAAGGCGGTGAGGTGCATAAGGCAACGGTGGTGGGCGATACGGTGGGCGACCCGTTTAAAGATACCTCCGGTCCGAGCTTGAATATATTGATAAAGCTTATGAGCATGGTAGCCATTGTAATGGCAGGACTTACTGTGGCCTGGAGTTTATTCTAAAAAAAGCAGGAAAGAAGTAAGAAAAAGGAGGCAAAACAAGTCTCCTTTTTTAATTTGAATTACCTTTGTATCAAAATAGAAGCGATAAATATGTTATTACCTTATTTGAACGAGAATCTGATTGAAGCCGGATGTGATGAGGCCGGTCGTGGATGTTTGGCGGGAGCGGTATACGCTGCTGCGGTTATTCTTCCAAGGATTTTAAGAATGAACTGTTGAATGACTCCAAGCAACTGACCGAAAAGCAACGTTATGCATTGCGTGAGGTAATAGAGAAAGAAGCGATAGCTTGGGCAGTTGGCATTGTGTCACCGGAAGAAATTGATGAAATAAATATCCTGCGGGCTTCTTTTCTGGCGATGCATCGTGCAGTGGATCAGTTGACCACCCGCCCACACATTTACTGATCGACGGTAATCGTTTCACTAAATACCCCGGTGTTCCCCATACTACAGTAGTGAAAGGAGACGGGAAATATCTTTCGATAGCAGCAGCTTCAATTTTAGCTAAGACATACAGAGATGATTATATGAACCGTCTCCACGAAGAGTTTCCTTATTATGACTGGGATCACAATAAAGGCTACCCAACTAAAAAACATCGCGCCGCCATTGCCGAACGTGGAACACTCCCTTACCATCGAATGACGTTCAATCTATTAGGAGATGGCCAGTTGACTTTGAGCTTCTAAAGTCGCTTTGTTTCATTTTACACACATTTTCTACATTTTTTTGCAAAATAAGCACGATTTTGTTACGGATAACCGTGAAATTGTTCCGTTTAGGCTGAAAAAAGTGTTGCTTAGTGCTTTTATTTGTTATTGAAATACTATATCTTTTGTAAACAATAATAAGAATTAAAAAGTTTAAAATCATGGCAACGAACAAACTATTGTGGTCTTCTAAAATTATTGGGGTATTTTTTATTATGTTGGTTTGCACTCTTTCTGCAAATGCACAGTTTTTACGTACTTCCTATTTCATGGAAGGTACTCATTATCGTCAACAACTAAATCCGGCTTTAACACCGACTAAAGGTTACTTCAACCTTCCGGTAATCGTTGCTGTTAATGCAACGGTTGGTTCTACTTCGTTAGGCTATCAGGATATCATTGATATTATTGATGATGGTGATGATTTTTATAAAAGCACTGATTTTATGAATCGTCTGAAAGATAAAAATAAGCTGAATGTAAACTTCAGTACAGAAATTCTTTCTGCAGGATGGTATAAAGGTAAGAACTTTTGGTCATTTAATATCGGTCTTCGTACAGATATTGGTGCGAATGTTACTAAGAATTTATTTACTTTCTTGAATCAGATGGATGGTGAAGGCTTTGAAGAAAACTGGCGGACGAGTAATTATAATTTAGTGGTCAAAAGATGAATATACAAGCCTATACCGAGGTTGGCTTGGGACTTTCGCGTCAAATAAATAGTCGCTTGAGTGTTGGTGGTAGGTGAAGGTCTTTATTAGGCATTGGTAACATGGATTTAAAGTTTAATAAAGTTACGATGTGCTGCAGATATCCCTAGTGATGCAACTTGCATCAATTACAAGACCCCTTATTTAGCAGCTAATTATAATACAACTAATAAAGCACAGGAATTGAACGAAAGTTTAATAACTATCATGCTAGTTTGGGAATATCGGTGCCGACATTAGAAAGTTCTTTTAAGGGTTTAGAATTAGTAAATGGTGAAGAACCTGATAAAAAATATATAATGATATTGATTTTGATGCTGGAAAAATAGGAATTGCTGGCTATGGTTTTGGTATTGATTTAGGTGCTTCTTATAAAATATTAGATAATTTGACAGTATCAGCATCTATTTTAGATTTGGGTTTTATTTCTTGGTCAAAATCAAGCTACAAAGATTGCATCTAATGCTAATCCGGATCCGATTGATATTAAAGGAAGTACCTATGCAAAAAGATATAAATGTTGATGACTTGACATCAAAATAGGGTTATGAATGCGATGACGAATCAGTTGCAAATGAAGCTGAAAAGTATTATAGATCGTGCAGGAAGTAATGGGGATATTATTGACTATGATATGTTGCAACTCGAAGTAAGCGATGCTAAAGAATCTCGTAAATCTCGTCTTGCTTCTACCCTAGTATTAGGTGCAGAATATGGATTCTTCAATAACAAATTAGCAGTGGGTGTATTGTCAACCACTCGTTTTGTACAGCCTGATGCTCTTACAGAATTAACATTCTCTGCAAACTACCGTCCGAAAAGCTGGTTCAATGTAGCGCTTAGCTACTCAGCTATCCAGTCAGCCGGTAAATCTTTCGGTCTGGGTCTGAAATTAGGTCCTCTGTTTGTCGGAACTGACTATATGTTCTTAGGCAAAGAACTCTAACTCTGTGAATGGATTCGTTGGAGTTTCTATTCCGTTGGGCGGAAGAAAAGCAAATAAAGAAGGATAAGATATTTTAATTTCTCTCTCTAAACATTCTCTTTTAATTAATTCTCTATAGAATAAAAAACGTATAATTTACAGCTTACCGTCTTATAGAATCCTCTAATAAGGATCACAGATGGTAAGCTGTTTTTTGTATTAGAACCACTTAATCTTCCGGAATATCACAAACGCAAGCGTTGACAATCCGATGGAAAAAAGCACGATCAAAGAGAAAGCAAAGGGCACTTCTTCCAGGTGAATATCCACATTCATGCCATAGAAACTGGCAATCAATGTCGGAAGCATCAGGACGATGGACAGACTTGTCATACGTTTCATGATCGTATTCACATTATTGGAGATAATAGACGCAAAAGCATCCATCGTCCCCGTGAGAATATCACTGTAAATATTCACCGTATTGAGCGCCTGTTTCAGCTCGATAATTACATCTTCCACTAATTCAGTGTCCAGATAATCCGTATCCTAAAAATAGTCCTTAACTTACCGATCATTACTTCATTTCCACGGATGGAAGTATTGAAGTAGACAAGTGTTTTCTGCAGTCTCATCAGCCGGAGCAGGTCCTCGTTGCGGATGCTTCGTTCCAGTTCCTTTTCTGCGGCACTGATGTCTATGTTTATCTGCTTTAGGTATTTCAGGAACCACACGGCAGAAGAATAGATTAACCGGAAAATCAGATCCAGCTTGTTGCGTACAACAATCCCTTTTCGACGGGTATGCTCTATGAAATCCGGTAATAAATCCGTGTTGTGATAACAGACGGACACAATAATCTCGTTATTAGTAATAATTCCAATCGGTACAGTGTCGAAAGGCAGACTGCCATTCTGTTTGTTCACTACCGGGATACGAAGAATCGTCAACAACCAGTTGCCTTCCGTATCCGTACGCGGACGTTCGTCCGTGTCGGCTATATCATTCAGAAATGATTCGGGTACGTTGAGAGTTTGAGTTAGAAATTCAAAGTCATCATTATTTGGGCATACTACATTTACCCAGCTGTTGGGAAGCCATTGTGCTTTTTCCACAAAGCCAGCTTCACAATAAAGATACGTTCTCATCTTATTGCCTCCTTTCGTTTGTTTGACACGAGCAGAGGCATCAGGTTTAATGACTCTGTTCGCTTTAATTAATACTAGTTGTGCACGTTCGCGGGTTTGAATCGTCCATATTTCT
>VOFI01001014.1_pt1 | contig 36923 bp, 47 predicted proteins | sample 5384131 | NCBI WGS metagenome assembly VOFI01 (sample SAMN12384728, study PRJNA508395) | human gut metagenome | isolation source: healthy gut H | host: Homo sapiens | reverse complement strand
CGGGATTGCTGTTTTGTCTGAGCTCTATCGCTTCAGTGCCGGAGAGCACGTGGTCTTAGATATCCCGCCCAGCGAGGAGCATCTGCTCTGGCGGCAGCGGGATGACAAGTGCTTAAATGCCATTGTGGAGCTGGCCCGGCGTTACTACGGAGGCGGGATGTAGGACGCTGCGGAGAAAAAACAGGCCGGCCGGAGCGAGGGGGTCCCGCCCGGCCGGCCTGTTTTTTGTTGTTTAGCCTTCCCAAGGGATGGGCCGCCCGGCGGCCAGGGGAGGCGGGGACGTCCAGCAGCCGCTGGTTGGAGGAGCCGCGGAAGCGCAGGGAGATGTCTCTGAGAGCCTCCACAAATTCCCCGTCCACCAGCACGTCCACCAGGGAGAGCAGCGCGCCGGTGGCCTCGCAGCGGGCGCGGCTCTGCCCGGTCAGCTCCTCCCAGGTGTAGCCGGAAAAGGCCCACACGGTCTTGTCCGGGAGCTGCTGCCGCAGGCGGTGGAGGAAGGGGAGCAGGGCGCGCTGGTTGTCCGGCTCGAAGGGCTCGCCCCCCAAAGTCCCAGGTCTGGGGCTGGAAGCAGCCCTTGCAGCGGTGGGTGCAGCCCGAGACAAAGAGGGTCACCCGCACCCCGGTGCCGTTGGCGATGTCGCAGGGCTTGATGCTGCCGTAGTACACTGGAACCGCCCTCCTTACAGGTGGAGCACCCGCCCTTGATCTCCTGGGTGCGGCCCTGGTTCCAGAACTGGGTGCCGATGTAGCCGCAGGTGCGCCGGGCCACGTTGAGCTTGCTCTGTTCCCGGTTGCCGCACTTGGGGCACTCCCACACCAGCTTGCCGTCCTCCTCCGCGATCTGGATCTCCCCGTCCCAGCCGCAGACCTGGCAGTAGTCGCTCTTGGTGTTCAGCTCGGCGTAGATGATGTTGTCGTAGATGAACCGGATGATCTGCAGCACCGCCTCCAGGTTGTTCTGCATGTTCGGCACCTCCACGTAGCTGATGGCGCCGCCGGGAGACAGGTGCTGGAACTGGGCCTCGAACTCCAGCTTGTCGAAGGCATCGATGTTTTCGGCGACGTGGACGTGGTAGCTGTTGGTGATGTAGCCCTTGTCGGTGATGCCCTCGATGACGCCGAAGCGCTTTTGCAGGCACTTGGCGAACTTGTAGGTGGTGGACTCCAGCGGCGTACCGTAGAGGGAGAAGTCGATGTGCTCCTTGGCCTTCCAGGCGGCGGTGGCCTGGTTCATGTGCTCCATGACCTCCAGGGCGAAGGGGGTGGCCTCCGGATCGGTGTGGGAGCGGCCGGTCATGTACTTGACGCACTCGTACAGCCCAGCATAGCCCAGGGAGATGGTGGAGTAGCCGTTGTAGAGCAGCCGGTCGATGGGCTCTCCCCTTCTTCAGCCGGGCCAGAGCGCCGTACTGCCACAGGATGGGGGCCGCGTCGGACAGGGTGCCCTTCAGCCGCTCGTGGCGGCACATCAGCGCCCGGTAGCACAGCTCCAGCCGCTCGTCGAACACCTTCCAGAACTTCTCGCGGTCGCCGCCGGAGGAGAGGGCCACGTCCACCAGATTGATGGTCACCACGCCCTGGTTGAACCGGCCGTAGTACTTGGGCTTTCCGGTCTCTGGATCCACGTAGGGGGTGAGGAAGCGAGCGGCAGCCCATGCAGGTGTAGCACTGGCCCTCCCCGTTCTGATCCACCTTGTTCTGCTTCATGATCTTCTCGGAGATGTAGTCGGGCACCAGGCGGCGGGCGGTGCACTTGGCGGCCAGCCTGGTCAGATAGTAGTAGGGGGTGCCGGGGCGCACGTTGTCCTCCTCCAGCACATAGATGAGCTTGGGGAAGGCCGGGGTGATCCAAACCCCCTCCTCGTTCTTTACGCCCTCATAGCGCTGTACCAGGGTCTCCTCGATGATGAGGGCCAGATCCCGCTTGGTCTGGGGATCGTCTACCTCGCCCAGGTACATGAACACGGTGACGAAGGGGGCCTGTCCGTTGGTGGTCATGAGGGTGACCACCTGGTACTGGATGGTCTGCACCCCCCGGCGGATCTCCTCCCGCAGGCGCTTCTCCACGATGCCGGAGAGCACCTCCTCCGAGGGGGTGCCGCCCACGGCGGCGATCTCCGCCAGCACCTGCCCGCGGATCTTCTCCCGGGAGACCTGGACGAAGGGGGCCAGGTGGGCCAGGGAGATGGACTGGCCGCCGTACTGGTTGGAGGCCACCTGGGCGATGATCTGGGTGGCGATGTTGCAGGCGGTGGAAAAGCTGTGGGGCTTTTCGATGAGGGTACCGAGATGACGGTGCCGTTTTGGAGCATGTCCTCCAGGTTGACCAGATCGCAGTTGTGCATGTGCTGGGCGTAGTAGTCCATGTCGTGGAAGTGGATGATGCCCGCCTTGTGGGCCTCCACGATGTCGGGGGGGAGCAGCAGCCGCTGGGTGATGTCCTTGGACACCTCGCCGGCCATGTAGTCCCGCTGAACCGAGTTGACCACCGGGTTCTTGTTGGCGTTCTCCTGCTTGGCCTCCTCGTTGTTGCACTCGATGAGGGTGAGGATCTGGCTGTCGGTGGTGTTGGCCGCCCGGGCCAGGGAGCGGACATAGCGGTAGCGGATGTAGCGCTTGGCGGTCTCAAAGGCGCCCAGGCGCATGATCTCGGTCTCCACCAGCTCCTGAATCTCCTCCACGGACAGGGTGCGGCCCATCCGGGCGGCAGTCTGCTCCACGCTGAGGGCGAGCTGGGCCACCTGCCCGCCGGACAGCTCCGGCGGCTGGTCGGTGGCCAGATTGGCTTTGGTGACGGCGGCGGCGATCTTCTCCCGGTCAAAGGCGGCCTCGCTGCCGTTGCGCTTCATGATTTTCACTGGTGCTGCCACTCCTTACAATTCATTCGTCCGCTACATTATATAGGGCTAACTGGAAAAGCGCAATACTATATGGTGGAATTCCGGGGCGGGACACGGTATAATAGACAAAACAGACAGCGAAGCCCCGGAAGGAGCCATGGGGCGGTCAGGAGGCATCTGCGGTGCGCATTGATATCATCTTCAGCGATTTGGACGGCACCCTGCTGCTGGGAGACAAGGGACTGTCCCCCGGGACGGCGGAGGCCCTGGCCCGAGCGGCGGAGCGGGGGATTTCCTTCGTGCCCGCCACCGGGCGTTTTTTCAACGCCATCCCCCGGGCGGTGCAGGAGCTGCCCTTCTGGCGGTACGCCATTGTGATGAACGGGGCGGTGGTGTGGGACCGGGCGGAGGGGAGGGCCATCCGCCGGGCGGAGCTGTCCCCGGGCTGGCCGTCCGGGTGATGGCCCGGCTGGAGGACTTTCCCGGCACCCTGGACTGCTATATGGAGGACAACTGCGGCTGGATGGAGGCCAGGTACTACGCCGCGCTGGACGACTGGATCCTGGATCCGGTCTCCCGGCGGATCATCCGGGAGATGCGCCGCCCCATGGAGGATCTGCGGGGCTATGTGGGCCGCCGGGGGCGGCCGGTGCAGAAGATCCAGAGCTACTTTCGGGACGAGGCCACCCAGCGGGCGGTGCTCGCGGCCCTGGCGGAGGAGTTTCCCGAGCTCTCGGTGGCCTGCTCCCTGCCCGGCAACGTGGAGCTCACCCACCGGGACGCCACAAAGGGGGCGGCCATGATCGCCCTGTGCGCGTACCTGGGCATCCCCCTGGAGCGGGCGGTGGCCTTCGGGGACGAGCGCAACGACTGCTCCATGCTGGCGGCGGCGGGGCTGGGGGTGGCCATGGGGAACGCCGCGCCGGAGGCCAAGGCGGCGGCGCGGCTGGTGACGGACACCAACCAGGAGGACGGCGTGGCCCGGACGCTGCTCCCGGCTGCTGGAGGAGGGGGCATGACCGAGGCGTACTATTTCCGGCAGCTGGACAAGGCCGGCCAGGCGGCCTACCACGCCATGAAGACCGGGCTGGCCGCCCTCCGCCCCGCCTTCCCGGTACCCCGGCTGGAGGGGCGGGAGCTGGGAGACGTGCTGGCCCGCCTGCGGCTGGACTGCCCGGAGCTGTTCTACGTCACCGGCTTCTCCTACCGGGTGCACCCGGCCGCCGCCACGGTGGGCTGCTGCCCCAGTACCTCTTCGACAAGGGGAAGATCCAGACCCACCAGAAGGCGCTGGCCGCCCGGCTGGACCGCCTGTGCCGCCCGGCCATGGGGCTGAACGAGGGGGGAGAAGGAGCGGTATGTCCACGACTTCATCTGCCGGAATGTCCGCTACGACAAGCTGAAAAAGCCCTACTCCCACGAGATTCTCGGTCCGCTGGGCCAGGGGTGGGGGTGTGCGAGGGCATCGCCAAGGCGGTCAAGTGCCTGTGCGACCGGCTGGGGGTGTGGTGCATCGTGGCCCTGGCGGAGAACAACCCGGACAGGGGGATCAAGTACCGCCATGCCTGGAACGTGGTGCGCCTGGGGGATGCGTATTACCACCTGGACGCCACCTTTGACAACTCCCTGGGGTCGGCGGAGCTGGTGCGCTACGACTACTTCAATCTGGACGACCGGCGGCTGTTCCGGGATCACGAGGCCCTGGTCTATCCGGTGCCCGCCTGCGCCGACGGGGGCCGGTTCTACTACCGGGAGGCCAAGCTCTCCTTCACCCGGCCGGAGGAGGTGGCCGGGCGGGCCGCCCAGGCCGTCCGCAAGGGGAAGCCTCTGGTGTTCCACTGGCGGGGCGGCCCTCTGACAGGGGAGGTGCTGGGGGAGCTGGCCGCCCTGCTGGAGGGGGCGGTGGCCCGGAAGGGGCGGCACGCCGCCATCCGGCTGAACAGGCCCCAGGCGGTGCTGGAGGTGCGCTTCCAGGAGGCGCCTCCGGCCGAGGCCTGCACCGCCCAGGAGGCCAACGAGGGGAGAGGAGGAAGGCTGATGCTGCGGGAGTACCTGCCCTTTTGGGCCCTGCTGACGGAGGGACAGCGGCGGCGGCTGGAGGAGGGCGCCGCGGTGCGGCGCTTTGCCCGGGGAGATGGTGTACGGCGGCGGGACGGAGTGCGCGGGGCTTATCCTGCCCACCGAGGGACAGCTCCGCGCCTATATGCTCACCGACGAGGGGCGGGAGCTGACCCTCTACCGGCTCTTTCCCCGGGATATGTGCCTTTTTTCCGCCTCCTGCGTACTGCGGGGGCATCCAGTTCGACGTGCTGGTGGAGGCGGAGCGGGATACCACTGCCCTCTTTCTGCTGGCGGAGGTGTATCAAGGGCTGATGGAGGAGAGCGCGGCAGTGGCCAACTACACCAGCGAGCTGATGGCCGACCGCTTCTCCGAGGTGATGTGGCGAATGGACCAGATTCTGAGCAAGAAGCTGGACGGCCGCCTGGCTGCCCTGCTGGTGGAGGAGAGCCGCCTGGCGGAGAGCGCCTCCCTCCGCCTCACCCATGACCAGCTGGCCCGCCACCTGGGTTCCGCCCGGGAGGTGGTGAGCCGCCTGCTCAAGGACTTCCAGAACGACGGTCTGGTGCGGCTGGGCCGGGGCGGGGTGGAGCTGCTGGATCTCCCGGCGCTGGAGGCTCTGGCATCGGACAGCCTACGGTGATTTTGTCACGGAAGGGGCGGGCTGTTTCTGGTATCCTGAGTACAGACAGAGCGTCCAGGACGGCCCGCCCGTCCGTGAGAAAAAGGAGTGCTGAAAGTATGGGACTGTTTGACCTCTTTGCCCGCCGCCCCGCGCTGAGCGAGGGCCTGGAACAATACCGCAACACCTCGGGCGCCGTCCTGCTGGACGTGCGCACCCCGGAGGAATACCGGGACGGCCACCTGCCCGGAGCGAAAAACCTGCCCCTGGACCGGCTGGATACCATCGCCGAGCCTGCCGGGAGCCCACTGTTTGTCTACTGCCGCAGCGGGGCGCGGAGCGCCCAGGCCAAAGCCCGGCTGGCGCGGGCGGGGTATTCCGTCACCGATCTGGGGGGCCTGCTGGGCTACCGCGGGCCGCTGGAAGCATAGGGAGGGAAGAAGCATGAAGGTTGTCATCATCGGCGGTGTGGCCGGAGGGGCCACTGCGGCGGCCCGTCTGCGCCGCCTGGACGAGCGCGCGGAGATCATCATCCTGGAGCGCACGGGCTACGTGTCCTACGCCAACTGCGGCCTGCCCTACTATGTGGGCGGTGTGATCACCGACCGGGAGGAGCTGACCTTGCAGACCCCGGAGGGCTTCCGGAACCGCTTCGGAATTGACGTGCGGGTGGGGCAGGAGGCGGTGGAGCTTCGCCCGGAGCAGCATACCGTCACCGTCCGCCGCCTGGAGGATGGGAGCACCTACGCCCTCCACTATGACAAGCTGATCCTCTCGCCCGGGGCGCGGCCCGTGCGGCCCAACCTGCCCGGCGAGGACGACCCCCGTGTGTTCACCCTGCGCACGGTGGAGGACACCCTGCGCATCCGGGCCTACCTGGACGAGCACCCCGTCCGGCGGGCCGTGGTGGTGGGCGGCGGCTTCATCGGCCTGGAGATGGCGGAGAACCTGGTGCACGCGGGGGTGCACACCACCCTGCTCCAGCGGGGCGCGCAGGTGCTGCCGCCCCTGGACGCCGATATGGCGGCGGAGATCCACGCCTATCTCCGGGGCCAGGGAGGTGGAGCTGCGCCTGGGCGCACGGGTGTCCGGCTTCTCTCCCCAGGGGGACGGACTGGCTGTAGAGCTGGAGGGCGGGGAGCGGTTCCCGGCCGACCTGGTGCTGCTGGGCATCGGCGTGGCCCCCGACACGGAGCTGGCCCGCCGGGCGGGCCTGGCCCTGGGCGTCAAGGGGGCGATCTCGGTGGACGGGCAGATGCGCACCAGCGCCCCGGACGTCTACGCCGTGGGTGACGCGGTGGAGGTGCGGCATTTTGTCACCGGAGCCAAAAGCCACATTGCGCTGGCCGGCCCGGCCAACAAGCAGGGGCGCATTGCCGCCGACCACATCTGCGGGCGGCGGAGCGCCTACACTGGGGCGCTGGGCACCTCGGTGCTCAAGCTCTTTGACCTGACGGCGGCCTCTACGGGGCTGAACGAAAAACAGGCGCGGGCCGCGGGCGTGGCCTATGACAAGGTGGTGACCTACTCCGCCTCCCACGCCTCCTACTACCCCGGCGCCCGCAACATGACGGTCAAGACCCTCTTCGATCCCGCCTCCGGCCGCATTCTTGGGGCGCAGATTGTGGGGTTCGATGGGGTGGACAAGCGCATGGACGTGCTGGCCGCCGCCATTCGAGCGGGCCTCACCGCCGAACAGCTCACCGAGCTGGATCTGGCCTACGCGCCCCCCTACGGCTCGGCCAAGGATCCGGTGAATATGGCTGGCTATGTGATTGAGAATGTCCGGGCGGGGCTGGTGGAGCAGCACCACTGGGACGCGGTGGCGGAGCTGCCGGCGGACGGCTCGGTGATCCTGCTGGATGTGCGCACGCCGGGCGAGGTCAGGAAGCAGGGACTGCTCCGCCCGACGCGCTTCACATCCCCCTGGACGAGCTGCGGGGGCGGCTGGGTGAACTGGACAAAGGGAAGAAGATTTATGTCAACTGCTACAGCGGCCTGCGGAGCTATCTGGCCTGCCGCATCCTGTCCCAGCATGGCTTCCAGTGTTCCAACCTGTCCGGCGGCTGGCGCTTCTGGTCCTACAACGCCACCGACCGGGCCCACGATGCCGCGCCGACCCACCTGTGCGGCGTCCCCACTGGAAAGGATTAAAAATTCCGGCTGCTTTCCTTGGAAAGCAGCCGGTTTTATATGCTATGGCTGAGCAGCCGCCGCTCCAGGGGGAGCGCCAGCAGGCCGCCTGCCAGATAGGCCAGCAGATCCCACGGGTCGCACACGGAGGAGGGCTTATACAGCAGGGGGCCAGCTCCAGAAAGAGGCCGCAGGCCAGCAGATACCCGGCGGCGGCCGGAACAGAGCGTATGGGGGACACCCGCCCCAGAGCGAGAAGAAGCTCCACCAGGGCCAGCAGCAGGGCCCCGGCCAAAAGGTCGCTGAAATACCAGGCCAGGAAGAGGCGGAGCGGGCCGGAGGCGGCGGGGAGAAACCACAGCTTGTTGCAGGCGTAGAGCAGGACGGCGGCCCCGATCACCCCCGCGGAGAGGGTGAACTGGCGCTTTAGAACAGGGAGAGGAGGAGAAGCGCCGCGATCACGCCCACGATCACCGCGGCCACCGTCCCGCCGAAACCCATGCCGCCCCTCCCCTCGTCGGCGGGCGGGTCCTCGGCGGGCGGCGGAGGGGGAGAGGAGGGCTCCAACTGTGCGGGATCTACCACCCGGGCATAAGCCCCCACGCCACGCAGGGCGAATGTCAGCGCCTGGGCCGCGTCCTGTGTCATCCCCTCCCGCAGGACGATAGAGGGAACCACCGTGCAGTTATCCACGTAGGCCTCGGCCTCGGCGCGGGAGATACCCAGCTCGGCCATGAGCAGCTCCACCACCTTGCTCTGGGTCTCCGGCCCGTCCGGGCAGGCGGTGAGCACCACGGAGAAGCGGTCCGGGGAAGGGGGAGCGGCCGGGGCTGTGGGCTGCTTGGGCAGAGGGTAGCCGCAGTGGATGCAGGCGGGGGCCTGGTCGGAGATCTGTTTTCCGCACTCGGGACAGGAAATGAGCGCCATGGGGAGAACCTCCTTTTCGCCGGAAGGGGCGGAGTGGTGGGCTAGGAGAGGAGCAAGGCCAGGGGAGGAGGATCAACTGCGCGGCCAGGACGCCAAGGATCACTGCGGCCACGGTTTTGCCGAAGTCCATGGCACGGCACCCCTCGAAGGGATGGGGCTGGGGGATGTCGGGCATGGTGGAGTCGAGCACCTGCACCTCGGCCCCCGCCCCGCGGAGGGTGTCGGCCAGCGCCCAGGCGTCCTTTTGGGTCAGATGGGTCTGGAGGGTGGAGGGGGCGCGTTCGGCCGCGGGCTGGGAGAGAAACGCGTAGACGGCTTCCCAGACGCTCTCCTCCAGGTGGATGGCGAGCTTTCGGACGCGGTAACGCCCCTCGGAGTCCTCGGGGCAGGCGGTGAGCACCACGGAGAAGCGGTTTGGATCGAGGGGAGCCCTTGGAGCGAGGGGACAGCCGCAGTGGATGCAGGCGGGGGCCTGGTTGGAGATCTCTTTTCCGCACTCCGGGCAAGCGATGAGGGCCATACAGAGCCTCCTTTCGGCGGAAACCGCCGTTTTTCTTCCAGTGTACCAGAGGGCGGGGGCCCTCGTCAATACCCTTGTGATCCTCGGCAATGGCACCGCTGCGGTAGACCAGCAGGAGGGCCATCAGATCGTCGATCTGCTCCTGGAGCTGGCGGCCCACGTCGGTGCCGGCGATTTTCAGCCGGGACTCCAGCCGCTCGAACACCACGGAGGTGGAGGCGATGTCCTGGCTGGTGCGGATGGCCTCCGCCCGGCCCACGAAGGGCTCGTGGGACACCAGGCGGTAGCAGGCGGAGTTGTAGATGAGGGTATAGCCCGCGATGCCGGTGGTCTGCTGATAGGCCTTGCAGAAGCCGCCGTCGATGACCAGCAGCCTGCCGCCCCCCTTCATGGGGCTCTCCCCTTTCTTGGACTTGACGGGGACGTGGCCGTTGATGATGTGGCAGTGGGGGCCCTCCAGGCCGAACTCCCGCAGCAGCGCCTCGCAGATCTCCGGGTCGTTGTAGAGCTGGTAGTAGACGTTTTTGGGCTCGGTCCAGGTGGACTCGTCGGCGAGAAAACGCCGCTCAAAGGTGGTCATGCGGTCGCGGCCGAAGATGGGGCTGTTGCGGCCCGCCCACAGGAACCACAGGAAGTCCATGCCGGCGGCCCGCTCCGCCGAGCCGGGGGCGGAGTAGTAGGCCCGGCGGGCGGCCAAATCCGCATAGTCAGAAAGGCCTTGCCGGAGAGACGCCCCCGTTCACCGGGAAGGAGAGGAGGGAGCCGTCGGCCGCCATGGGGATGCAGCCGTGGAAGAGCAGGTTGCCGTTGAAGATCTTATACAGGCTGCCCTTGGAGTAGAGGAAGCGGACGTGCCGCTGGAGCTTCTCGCTGTGGAGGAAGGAGAGGGTGAGCTGGTGGATCAGGATCTCCTCCTCGGGGGTGAGGGCGTAGGGGTCGGCGGGGTTGACGGTGGGGAAGTCGGTGTCCAGCATGGGATAGGCCCTGCCGTCCACCGTCACAGTCCTGCTTTCGTAGTCGATCTTGTCCAGCAGGAGCCGGTCCGCCATGCCGAAGTCGGGGTTGCGCAGGATCTTCTGCCCCTCCAGCTTGAAGAGGATCATGGTGATGGCCTTATACATCCGGGCGGAGAGCAGCTTATCCTTTTCGGTGTACCGCTCCGCCTCCGGGCCGGTGAGTTTGACCGCAGAAGCGCGTCACGTCGCAGTCCCGGTACTCCTCGTTGGCAAACACAGACAGGGGGCGCAGAGAGATGCCGTAGCCCGTCTCGATGACCTCCAGGTTGTTGTAGCGCAGGGAGTTGGCCAGCACCGTGGCCACCAGGGTGCGGGAGCCGGAGGCCGCCCCCATCCACAGCACGTCGTGGTTGCCCCACTGTATGTCCACGCTGTGGTAGTCCAGCAGGGAGTCCAGAATGATGTCCGCCCGGGGGCCCCGGTCGAAGATGTCCCCACCACGTGGAGGTGGTCCACCGCCAGGCGCTTGATGAGCTCGCAGAGCTGCACCAGGAAGTTGGAGGCCCGGCCAATGTCGATGATGGTGGAGATGATGTTCTCGTAGTAGTCACGCTTATCGTTGTCCTCGTAGTGAGTGTGGAGCAGTTCATCGATGATATAGGCGTAGTCCTTGGGCAGGGCCTTGCGCACCTTGGAGCGGGTGTATTTGAGGAGACCCAGCGGCAGATCTCAATGAGCCGGTGGAAGGTGATGCGGTACCACTCCCGCATGTCGGGGGTCTCCCGCTGGATCTCCTCCAGCTTCTCCTTGGGGTAATAGATCAGGGTGGCCAGCTGGTCCCGCTCCGCCTTGGAGACGGTGGCGGCAAACAGATCGTCCAGCTTTTCCCGCACGACCCCGGACGCGGAGTTGAGGATATGTAAAAACGCCTCGTACTCCCCGTGGACGTCGGAGATAAAGTGCTCCGTGCCCTTGGGCAGGTTCAAAATAGCCTGCAGGTTGATGATCTCCGTGCTGGCGGCCTGGACCGTGGGGTACTGGCGGGCCAGCATTTTCAGATAGTGCAGGTTTTCGGGGCGGCAGGCTTGGGTGGGCTTCATGCGGGAACCTCCTTTGATTAAACGGGTGATTTCAGTTTATTATCGCACGTTCCGGTGGAGGATGCAAGGGGATAGGGGGAATTGCGCCCGGCTTTTCCCGCGCCCCGCCGGAATGGGGCTTGCCAGGGGAGGGACGCCCTGTTATAATAAAAACAGATTTTATAAATTATATTTATTTTGCGAGGGGATGGATATGGAGAGCCTGGTACTGTCACCGCAGGATGTGGAAAACCTGGAGGCCATGAGCGACGGCTCCACAGGGTACTTTTACAAGATGCTGGACTACCTGGAGAAGCGGGTGGAGGACGGCGTGCGCCGGGGGCGCTTCTCCGAGGAGGCGGCAAAGGCCGACCTGGAGACGGCCCTCTGGTACTCCTACGCCTGCAACAACCTGGACGAATATGAGTCGTACTGCCGGGCGGCGCAGTGGATGGCCGCGTCGGAGGGGAGCGCGGAGGCCGCCCGCTGCGGCATGTGGTACTACCGCTACTCCTGCGCCCTGCTGTACTGCGGGCGGCTGGAGGAGGCCCTGGCCTACGCGGAAAAGGGAGTGGCGGTGGAGCCGGACTATGTGTGGGGCTGGCTGCAGCTGGGCAAAGCTGCGCAGCCACTTTGGTGACACGGCCGGGGCCCTGGCCGCAGTGGAGCGGGGGCGGGCACAGCCAGATGGTGCTGTTCGGGGCCGACTTCTCTTTGCGGGAGGAGGGGCAGCCCGCTCTGAGCAGCCCGGCTCCGCGGGGAATTTTCTGGCCTTCGTGCTGCTGGAGGAGCCGGAGTGGGACCCCGAGGCCTTCAAGCGGGCGCTGCGGGACCACTGGGGCATTCCCTGCATGACCGAGCCGGAGGATGGGGGAGGACGGGAGAGCACCCTGGTCTTTGAGGTGGAGGGGATGCTGGCGGCCCTGAGCCTCTACCCCTTCCCGGTGCCCCACGGCGAGGCGGAGGAGGCCGCCGGGCGGTGCTACCTGTGGCCGGAGGCCGAGGCGGCTGCCCGGCGGCACAAGGGGCAGCTCCTGGTGTCGGTGTTGGGCCGGGAGGCCGGGCCATGGAAGGCCGCCGCCCTCCAGGTGAAGCTGGTGTGCGCCGCCTGCGGGCAGGCGGGGACTCTGGGTGTGTACGCCAACGGTACGGTCTATCCGCCGGAGCTCTATCAGGAGGCGGCCGCCCCGCTGGACGAGGGAGAGCTGCCCCTGCTCAATCTGGTGTGGGTGGGCCTCTACCGGACGGAGGAGGGATGGGCGCCTATACCGACGGCCTGCGCAGCTTCGGCAAGGACGAACTGGAGGTGCTGGACGCCAGGGCCGAGCCCGCCGAGGTGCGGAATTTCCTCCTGAACATCGCGGATTATCTGCTGGAGGAGGACGTGACCCTCCGGGATGGCGAGACCATCGGCTTCTCGGAGGAGCAGCGCCTGCCCATCACCCGCAGCGCGGGTGTGGGACAGGAGGGTATGACCCTGAAAATCGGCTGGCCTGGTGAGGTATAAAGTAAGCGGCGGCGGTCGGTAAACCCTTCGGCCGAAGGATTTGGAGGAAGGATAGCGTGAAAGGGAACCGTCAGGGGTTCCCTTTCACGTTGGATCAAAGGACTTTTTGAAGCATCAAAAGGTCCTTCAGCCTGTCGAAAAGAAGCTTTCGACAGGCTGAAACAGCGGCGGAACGGAGCATCCGTTCCGCCGCTGTTTGCGGTATCAGGGGGTGGTGTCCAGCACCAGGTCACACCCTCCGGGCAGACCGGTGGACTGGAAATAGGCCTCCTCCAGGGGAATCCAACGCTCTAAAAAGGCGGGGAGCCGTTTCGGGCCCTCACGGGCCAGAAGGCGAAGCCGCTGCTCGCCGGGGGAGCAGGTCAGGAAGACGGTGCGGTCATACCAGCCACGCAGGGCGGGGTGGAGGGCGTAGCTGCCCTCCACCAGTGCTAGGCCGGTGAGCTCGGCCCGGATGGGGGCGGAAAAGTCCATGGAGCGGCAGTCAAAGGGGCGGAAGCAGGCCGCACCGGTCTCCCGCAGGGGGCGCAGCAGCTCTGCCTCCACCCGCTCATAGTGGACGTTGCCGCCAGGAGCGGCATAACGCCCGGTGTACGCAGGGCAGGCGGAAGGAAAAAATCGTCCATGTGGAACAGGGGGCAGCCCAGCCTGTGGGCCGCCAGTCCGGCCAGGGTGCTCTTGCCGCTGCCGCAGCGGCCGTCGATGGCGGCAAGTGCGGGGCGGCCCCAGCCGGGCCAGGGGGTGAGCAGTTCCAAAAGGGCCTCCAGGGATTCCAAGCGCGGGCCCTCCTCTCGTCGTTTTTTTCAGTATACCACAACGGCGGGACGGAAAAAAGCCAGACTGTCGCTAAATCCTTCTACAGGAGGGGGGCGGGGGAAAGGTCATGTAACAGGGAACCGTCAGGGTTTCCTGTCACATTCATTGGGTCAAACGACGTTCCGCCTGTTGAAAACCTTTTTTCGGGAGGAAAGCCCTGCAAGCTTCTGCCTGCAGGGCTTTCCTGTCTGATATGTTTTACTTGCCCAGGCTGAGGATCTCGCGGGCCTCGGCGGGGGTGGCGACCTGCTTGCCGTACTCCTCGATGACGCGGCGGGCGCGCTCCACGAACTGCACGTTGCTCTCGGCCAGAACGCCCTTGGCGTACATCACGTTGTCCTCCATGCCCACGCGATGTGGCCGCCCAGCGCCACAGCGCCGTACAGCATCTCCATTGCGGAATGGCCCACCCCGAAGCAGCTCCAGGTGGAGCCGGGGCACAGGGATTCCATCGTCTCTTTCATAAAGATCAGGTTCTTCAGGGAGCCGGGGATGCCGTTGGCGCAGCCCATGCAGAACTGGAAGTGAAGGGGGGCCTTCAGCACGCCCCTTTTTCAGAAGTAGGCGGCGTTGGCAATCATGCCCGGGGTCAAAGGCCTCAATCTCCGGCTTCACGCCCCACTCCTGCATGTTCTTGCCCAGCTCCTCCAGGAAGGCAGGAGGGTTGAGGAACAGGGAGGTGTGCAGCCAGTTCATGGAGCCGCAGTCATAGGAACCCATCTCGGGGCGCAGCTCCTTCAGGTGGATCTGGCGGGTGGTGTCGTCGGCGTGGATGTCGCCGGAGGTGGTCATGTTCAGGATGATGTCGCAGTCGGGGTGGTTGGCGCGCAGCAGCTCCACGGTCTTGCGGAACTTCTCCTTGTCCATGGTGGTGCCCCTCGTCGTCCCGCATGTGCAGGTGGGCGATGGCCGCGCCGGCCTTCCAGCAGGCGTACACGTCCTCGGAAATCTCCTCCGGGGTCATGGGCACATTGGGGTTGTTGGCCTTGGTGGGCCAGGCGCCCGTAGTGGCCACAGTGATGATCGTCTTGTTCTTCAGCTCGCTCATGGAATTCAGGTCCTTTCTCCATTTGGTGTGGACATCACGTAAAGCGGCGGGCATAGCGCACGCCGCTTTACGGTATGGGTGGAACTCAATCCGGTTGCATTACTTGTTGCGGTTGAACAGCTTGCGCATGTACTCCAGACCGCTGTCGCCGTGGCCGGACTCATCGGCGTAGCCGGTGCCGCCGTATTTGTAGGTGCGGTCGGGCACGCTGGCATCCACGTCGTCCTCGTCGATGAAGGCCACGCAGCGGGACATGGCGCCGTCGCCCATGTACCAGCGCAGGGGGAAGCAGAAGAAGTTGAAGACCTTGCCCGGCTTGATCTTGTCCAGATCGCCGCCCAGGTTCTCAACGCCCACGATGCCGTGGCCCAGCATCTCCTTGTGGCAGGGCTCCCAGGTGCCCCATACGCCCAGATCCTCCAGCTCGCCGAACTTCTCGTCGTAGGCGGCCTGGCCGTGGATGCGGATGTACTCGAACTTGTCGAACTCGGCATAGGCCTCCTCGCCGAACAGCTCCTTGTACTCCTCGGTGATGGGCTTGCCGGTGGCGCCCAGCAGGTTCATGCGGGTCATGCCGTTGTTGCCCATGGCGGTGTGCAGGGGGTGATCCAGGGCCTGGCTGTCCATGGCGACGCACTTGACGCCGTGCTTGACAAACCACTTGCCGGCGTCGATGCCGGTGCCGATGGAGTAGTGATAGTAGGCCTTGGAGTCATCGAACAGGCGGTGCATGCCGGTGTTCAGGCACAGAACCTTGCCCTTCAGGGAGGCGGGGTCGATGCCGCACTTCTTGCAGGCCTCGTCCAGGTGCTTGTCGGTGATCAGGGTCCAGGGCTCCACGTCCAGCTTCAGCACCACAGCCTCGCCGGTGTAGGCATCAATGGGCATCTCGTGGGTGTAGCGGGCGCGGCGGCCGTCAAACTCGTACTCCATGACGTGACGGGGGGCGTCGCAGTGGGTGCCGGTGTGCATGGTGCAGGTGATCTTGGAGGTGAGCACGCCGCCCTTGGCCATGGTGTGGGCGTTGGTGATCTCGGGCTTGTCAAAGTAGGGCCAGCGGGGAATCTCCGCGCTGAAGGGATGGGTCAGGTCCACATAAACTTTTTTACCCATGATAAAGTTCCTCCTTGGATAATCATAGCAGAGTGTGGGACAAAAGGAAAGGGAAAGTTTTTACTTTCCGTAGAGCATCCGAATCAGATACTCATTGAGCTCGGCGTTGGACTGGGCAACCTGCTCAGGCGTCCACTTCTGGAAGCCCTCGCCGGTCTTGAAGCCGATCTTGCCCGCGTCGCGCAGCTCCTTCAGCAGGGGGGAGGGCTCGTGGGAGTCCTCCAGATCCCGCAGGATGTAGTCGTGGATGTTATAGGTCAGGTCGGTACCCACCATGTCGGCGTTCTCCATGGGGCCGAGCTGGGGCAGCCGCAGGCCGAAGGAGTAGCGCACCGCCTCGTCCACGGTGGCGGCGTCGGCGATGCCGTTCTCCACGATGGAGATAGCCTCCCGCCAGAGGGCGTGCTGCATGCGGTTGGCGATGAAGCCGGGCACGTCCTTTTTGCACAGCACGGGCTTCTTGCCCACGGAGCGCAGCACCTCCATCACCGTCTGGGCCACCTCGTCGCTGGAGGCGTCGGACTTGACCACCTCCACCAGGGGGATCAGGTGGCCGGGGTTCCAGAAGTGAGTGCCCACAAAGCGCTCACGGTGCTGGAGCTCGGCGGAGATCTCGCTGGGGCTCATGACAGAGGAGTTGGTGCAGAAGATGGTGTCGGGGCGGCAGCGCGCCTCCAGCTTGGCGAAGGTCTCCCGCTTGATCTTCATGTCCTCGAAGACGGCCTCGATCACCAGATCGGCGTTCTTCACCAGATCGCTGTCGATGTCATTGGTAAAGGAGATGCGGGAGAGGCGGTCGCTCAGCTCCTGCTCGGTGATGACGCCCTTGTCCAGAAGCTGCTTGGTGTTGGTGCGGATGCCCGCCTCCACATCAGTGGGGTACAGGTCGTACATGCCCACCTGGAAGCTGGGGTTGGACGCAAACACATAGCCGATGTTCTTGCCCATCATGCCCGCGCCGCAGATGAGAATGTTCTTGATTTCTTTCATGCTGCTCGACTTCCTTCCAGGCTTAGCAGGTCAGGTAACCGCCGGAGCAGTCGCAGTTGGCGCCAGTGATGTAGTTGGAGGCGTCGGAGGAGAGGAACAGGGCGTAGCCCACGAAGTCCTCAGGCTCGGCCAGACGGCCGATGGGCTCGCGCTTCAGGAAGTTCTGATACACGGCGGATTCGGGATCGAACATCCACTCGGTCAGATCACTGCGGAACACGGTGGGGCAGATGGAGTTGACGTTGATGCCGTACTTGGCGCTCAGATCGCAGGCCATGGAGGACACCATCAGGTCGGCGCCGCCCTTTGATGTACAGTATCCTGTGTATCCAGCCATGCCGCGCTTTGAGCGCTGGGAGGTGACCACCACGATCTTGCCGCCCTTGCCCTGGTCGACCATCTGCTGGGCAACATACTTGCACACTACATAGACACTCTTGCAGTCGGCATCCATGATATACTGCCAGTCGGCCACGGACTGCTCCAGGATGTTCTGGGGCTTGTTAAAGCCGTGGGTGACGGCCAGGATGTTGACCTCGCCGTACTGGGCCACACAGGCCTTAATCATGGCGTCTACCTGGGCCTCGTCGGCAGGATCGGCCACGCCGTAGGCGCAGTCGATGCCCTCGGCCTTGAACTCGGCCTCCAGAGCCTGGAGCTTCTTCTCGTTGCGGCCGGTCATGAACACCTTGGCGCCGGCATAGCCGTAAGCCTTGGAGAGGACGCAGCCCAGAGCGCCGGTGGCGCCGGTGACCAGGGCGACCTTGCCCTTCACGGAGAACATGTTGTCGACGAACTCTTTCTTCACGTTGACCATTTCTGCTTCCTCCTCTTACTTACTGCGCGTCGGGATAATTGATGATGACCAGCATCTTGGCGGGCTTGCCGCTCTCATTCTTCAGGCCGCGGCCCTCGTTGGGGGGGAAGGAGATGGACTCGTTCTTGTGGATGACGTACTTGTTGCCGTCTTTGTCGGTAACGGTCATCTCGCCCTCCAGGACGAAGTAGACCTTCTCCAGGGGTTGTCGTCGTAGGCCCAGTCAGCGCCGCCGTCGGGCTCGAACTCGGACACACCGATCCAGAACTTCTGGGCGCCGGTCTCGTCCTTGCCGTGGTAGCGCTTGCAGGTTACGCCAAAATGACCGGCGGGGAAATAGGGCTCCAGCTCTTCATAAGTACGCTTGATCATTTGAAATCCGCTCCTTCTTATGTCAGCATTTTCAGGAAACCAATGCGATGAATTGGAACTTATGCTTTCCTTTTCGAGCCGTAGTGTATCGGAAAATAAAAATTTGTGCAATACCCACAATTATGTAAGTAGATAACCTGTAGGTTTGCACGTACCAAAAGGTAAGTGCTCGAAATTGTATAATTCGAATAAAAGAGAAAAAGGGATATTGTGTAAACTATTCGGTACAAAAGTGTATCTCTGTGGAAGTTGGATAGGTTGCACAAATTTCAGCAAAAAATTTTGGCGCGTTACAGTGGGGCGGAAAAAGTTTTCCTTGTGGGAGTGGTGGGGGTGTGATATGATAATGCAGGTCTATCTTTATATAGTTGTATCACAAAAGAAAATGAGGTGAACGCCTGTGAAAGCGGACAATTTTGACACACCGACTAATCCCTATCACTATGTGTTGCACTGCATCGGCGGAAAGTGGAAGATGACCATTCTCCATGAAATCTATACGTACGGCAGTATCCGCTTTAACCAGACGCTTAAAATCCTGCCCATCTCGGAAAAGGTGTTCAGCCAGCAGCTCAAGGAGCTGGTGGAGGCGGGCTGATCCGCCGCATCTCCTACGACACGGTGCCGCCCAAGGTGGAGTATGTGCTCACGCCCAGCGGGGAGCAGCTCATCCCTGCCCTGGACATACTCTATATCTGGAGTATCCGCCAGATGCACGACCGCAGAATCCCCATCGATGCGGATGCCTTTGTAGTGCACAAGTCGGAGAAGTATGTGGACGCACTGGGTGACATCATGCGGGAGAACAACTTCTGGCCCGGGCGGGAGCGCCGGCGCGGCGTGGAGCAGGGCGAGGAGTAAACGTATATTGCGTTATTATAGGGAATTATAAGGAAACGGGCGGCGGAAGCCGTCCGTTTTTGTGTGGTGGTGACAAAAAAGTTAGTATTGCCTTGCCAGGAAATCCGCAGTAAACTTTAACAACGTGTAAAGAAACGGGGAATTGAACGCATATAAGGAGGGGGTACGCTATGCCCGCTGTAGAACAGGATCTTACCCAGGGCAGCGTCACGCGCAAGCTGGTCCGGTATGCCCTGCCACTGGTGGCGTCCAGCCTGCTGCAGGCTATTTATAGTATCACGGACATCATCATCGCCGGGCACTACATCGGTGATGTGGGAATTTCCGCCATCAACAACGCCAGCATCATTATGAATATGCTCACCCAATTGGCCATTGGGCTGACAGTGGGTGGGAATGTGCTGGTGGGCCAGTATTTCGGCAGCGGCGACCACGAGAACCGTCGGAAGTCCGCGGGCAACATGCTCACCGTGGGCCTCATCGCCGGCCTGCTCTTTGCCGCGGGCATTCTGCTGCTGGGACGGCCGCTGCTGATTTTGCTCCAGTCCCCCACCCTGGAGGAGGCCACCGCCTATCTGAGCATCTGCGGCGTGGGCCTGCTGTTCATCTTTGTCTACAATTCCCTCTCCGCCATCCTGCGCGGGGTGGGCAACTCCCGCATCCCGCTGTACTGCATCATTGCGTCGGTGAGCCTCAACGTGGTGCTGGATATCCTGTTCGTGGCAGGGTTCCACATGGGGGTGGCGGGGGCGGCCCTGGCCACCGTGATCGGCCAAGCGATATCCTGCCTGACCGCTCTGGTGTTCTCCCTGCGCCACCGGGCGGATCTGGGCCTGCTGCCCCGCTATCTCCGCCCCGAGGCGGAGATGGTCAAACGCACCCCTGAAGCTGGGCTTTCCGGTAGCCCTCCAGTGGACCATCGCCTCCATCTCCTGGCTGGTGGTGCTCACCCTCATCAACAAGTACGGCGTCACCGTCTCCGCCGGCAACGGCGTGTCCAACAAAATCCGCGACTTCTGCCAGCTCTTCCTCTCCGCCCTGACCACCGGCGCGGGCACCATGTGCGCCCAGTGCCTGGGAGCGGGCCTCTATGACCGGGCCGAGCAGGTGATGAAGACCTGCATGAAGCTGGCCCTGGCCATGGCGGCGGTGATTATCGTGGTGGCCGAGGTGTTTGCCCCCCAGTTTGCCATGATCTTTACCCCCGATCCGGAGGTGCAGCACTGGGCGGTGGTCAACCTGCGCATTGAGATTGTCTGCCAGCTCTTCTACGCCGGCATGTTTACCTACAACACCCTGGCCACCGGCTCAGGGCATACAGTGTTCATCATGTGGAACTCCTTCCTCAACTGCATCGTGGTGCGGCTGATCCTGGCTGTCGTCCTGGAGCACTTCCTGGGCATCTACGGCGTCTACATCGCCTGCGGCGTCGCCGTGGCCAGCTCGGTGCCGGTGGGCTGGTGGTTCTACCGCTCAAAGCGATGGATGACCATGAAGAACATCCACTAGAAATAAGGGGCCGGGGGCGCCTGCGCGCCCTGCCGGCCCCCCTTTTTTCCCCAAAGCCGCGCAGAGAAACCAATGTTTTTTACAGTTCGCCAGTTGAAAGCGCGGGCCTGGTACGATATACTTAATACAGACAGTTCAAAATACGGCCATCGGGCTGAGAAATGGGAAAGGTGAATCGGATGGAACAGGCAAAGGTTCAAAACCTGGCATTGACGGCGGCGCGTTCCCGGCTGCTGGCGCTGGATATGGTGTACGGCGCGGCGTCGGGACACATCGGCGGCTCCCTGTCGTCGCTGGATATCCTTACAACCCTGTATTTCCACGTGATGCGGGTGAACCCCGACGCTCCGCAGGCCCCGGAGCGGGACCGCTTTGTGCTCTCCAAGGGGCACTGTACGCCGGCGCTCTACTCCACTCTGGCCCAGCGGGGCTTTTTTCCACTGGAGGAGCTGAAGCAGTTCCGCCGCATTGACGGGCACATGTCGGGCCATGCCGAAATGCGCCACGTCAAGGGCGTGGATATGTCCACGGGCAGCCTGGGGCAGGGGGAATTTCCGCGGCCGTGGGCATGGCTCTGGCGGGCAAGGCGGACGGCCGGGACTACCGGGTGTATGCCCTGCTGGGAGACGGCGAGATCGAGGAGGGTCAGGTGTGGGAGGCCGCCATGGCGGCGGCCAAGTACCGCCTGGACAACCTCTGTGCCGTCATCGACGTCAACGGCCTGCAGATTGACGGCGCCACGGCGGACGTGATGCCCTCTGAGCCGCTGGATCAGAAGTTTGAGGCCTTCAACTGGAACGTCATCCGTGTGGACGGCCACGACTACGCCGCCCTGGCGGAGGCGTTTGCTGCCGCCGCGGCCTGCAAGGGAAAGCCCACGGTGCTCCTGGCCAGGACGGTGAAGGGCAAGGGCGTGTCCTTTATGGAGGGGGACTACGGCTGGCATGGCAAGGCCCCCAACGCCGAGCAGTATGAGAAGGCCCGGGCGGAGCTGTCCGCCCGCGTGGCAGAACTGGAGGGGAAGTAAGCATGGCTGAGAAGATTGCAACCCGCGCGGCCTACGGCGAGGCCCTGGTGGCCCTGGCGGAGGAGTACCCGGAGCTGGTGGTGCTGGACGCGGATCTGTCCGGCTCCACCATGACCAAGGGCTTTGCCAAGGCCCATCCCGACCGCTTTTACAACATGGGCATCGCCGAGGCCAACATGACCGGCGTGGCCGCCGGCCTGGCCGCCTGCGGCAAAAAAGCCCTTCACCAACACCTTTGCCATGTTCGCCGCCGGGCGGGCGTGTGAGCAGGTGCGCAACTCCATCGCCTATCCCCGGCTGAATGTAAAGGTGGTGGGCTCTCACGGCGGCCTGTCCGTGGGTGAGGACGGCGCCACCCACCAGTGCATCGAGGATTACGCCATCATGCGGGCCATCCCCAACATGATGGTGCTCTCCCCCTGCGACGGCCCCGAGATGCGGCAGGCGGTGCGCGCCCTGCTGGACTATGACGGCCCCGCCTATCTGCGGCTGGGCCGCCTGGCGGTGGAGAGCGTCACCGACGCCATCCCCGGCTACACCTTCCACCTGGGCCAGGGCGTCACCCTGCGGGATGGCTCTGACGCGACGGTAATCGCCACCGGCATGATGGTGCAGATGGCGCTGAAGGCGGCGGAGCGCCTGGCGGAAGAGGGCCTGTCCGTCCGGGTGCTGGATATGCACACCATCAAGCCCCTGGACGGGGAGCTGGTGCTCAAGGCGGCGCTGGAGACCGGGGCCATCGTCACCACCGAGGAGGCCAACGTGGTGGGCGGCCTGGGCTCGGCGGTGGCGGAGTTCCTGGCCGAGCACTACCCGGTGCCGGTGGTGCGCCACGGCGTCAACGACGTGTTCGGCCGCTCCGGCAAGGCGGAGGCCGTCCTGGAGGCCTACGGCCTCACCCCGGAGGGCATCGCGGAAAAGGTGCGCCATGCGGTGAAGCGGAAGAAATGACGGACATCAAGCTCATCTGCCTGGACATGGACGGCACCCTCCTGGGGGCCGACCACGCCACGGTGTCGGCGCGGAATATCCGCGCCCTGCGGGCGGCGTCGGAGCGGGGGGCGGCGGTGGCCGTCGCCAGCGGCCGGCCGTGGGGGATTCCTGCACGAGGTAGCGGAGCAGCTGGGCGTACTGCGCTACGCGGTGCTGTCCAACGGAGCCGCGGTGCTGGACGTGCACACGGGGGAGTGGCTGTACCGCAACTGCCTTCCCGAGGAGACCCGGCAGGCGCTGACGGAGTTGCTGCTGGAGGAGGGCGTACCCTTTGAGGTGTACTGCGAGGGGGGGAGAGCTGGATTCAGCGGGACCGGCTGGAGGGCGTGCTGGCCCACACCTTCTCCCCCGAGTTCCGGCAGGTGCTCCGGGAGCATGCCCGCCTTCCGGAGGAGCTGAACGCCGCCCTGCGGGGGCGGATGGCGGAAAAAGTTCCATATATTCTACGTGCTGCCCCAGCGGCGGAAATCCCTGATGGAACGGGCGGCGGCCTGCGGCGCGCTGGAGATGGTCACCTCTTTCGCAGAAAATCTGGAGTTTACCGCCGCCGGCGTCAACAAGGGGACCGCCGTGCAGGCCCTGAGCGCCCGGTTGGGGCTGGGGCCGGAACAGGTGATGGCCTTCGGCGACGCGGGCAACGATCTGGAACTGCTGGCCTGGGCGGGGTGGTCCTTTGCCATGGCTAACGCCTCGGCGGAGGCCAAGAAGGCCGCCCGCTATGAGACCGGCTCCAACGCGGAGGGCGGCGTCGGCATGGCGGTGGAGCGCTGGCTCCTGGCGGAATAAATCAGAAACGGCGCATGGCCTTTTGCCATGCGCCGTTTTGCCAGGCGGCGGGAGGCTCAGTCCAGCGGCCTGGCATCCGGTATCCCATCCCTCTCCCCGCTGGCCTCCCGACGAACCCGGCGGAAGTAGCGGATCAGGAAGAACAGGGTAATGAGCAGGCAGAGGGACTCGGACACCAGGGGGAGAGCCAGATGCCGTTGGCACCGAAGAGAAAGGCGAGCGCCACCAGACAGCCGGAGATCAGCACCAGGCCCCGGCCAAAGGAGATGGTCAGGGAGGGATGGGGTGCTCCATGGCGGTGAAGAAGCCGGAGATCACCACATTGAAGCCCACAAAGAGGAAGGCGAAGGAGTACAGCCGCAGAGCGGACACCGAGGAGGCGAACAGGGCGCTGTCCGGCTGGAGGAACAGGCCCACCACCGCCCCGGCCAGCACCTGGCACAGGACAAAGAAGCCGGCGGCGAAGCAGGCGGCCAGGCGGATGCCGTAGGTGAGGAACTTGTGGCACACCGGCCGCTCCTCCGCCCCCAGGTGGTAGCTGCACAGGGGCTGGATGCCGTGGGCGATGCCGATCACACTGTTAAGCACCAGGGTATTCACATAGCTGATGATGGTATAGGACACCAGGGCGCCGGGGCCGATGACACGCTGTATGATGTGGTTGAACAGGAAGATGACCATGCCGTTGGAGAGCTCGCTGAGGCCGTCGGCGGTACCCAGGGGGATAATGCGGCGGTAGGCGCCGGGGTCGGGCTTGAACCGGCCGAACCGCAGGGGATAGCGGTGGGTGAGAAAATAGACGGCAAACACCGCCGTGGACGTGGCCTGGGCCAGCCCGGTGGCCAGGGCCGCCCCCCACACCCCCCAGTGGAGATGCATGACAAAGATGTAGTCCAGCACCACGTTCATCAGGCCGCAGGAGATGACGCCGATGATGCTGACATGGGGCGCGCCGTCGGCCTTGACCTGGACCTCCAGGTTGTAGGACACGGTGAAAAAAACGGAGAAGCAGGCGATGACCCCCACGTACTCCTTTACCAGGTGGTGGTTTTCCCCGGTGGCCCCAGGAAGTCCGCCACCCAGTCCAGGTTGAACAGGACCAGCACCGCCAGGAGCAGGGTGGCGGCGATGACCACGAACAGGTTCTGGTTAAAGTAGTTGCGGGCCCGCTCCACGTCCTTCTGCCCCAGGGCGATGGACAGGACGGTGGAGGTGCCGGTGGCCAGCAGGATGCCCAGGGTGAACACCAGGGACACGAAGGGCAGGGACAGGTTGACGGCGGTGAGGGCGTGCTCTCCCACGCCCCAGGCCACAAACATGCCGTCCACCAGGGAGTAGAGCGAGAAGATCCACATGGACACAATGGATGGAACGGTGAATTTGAAAAAGCGGCGTACCAGGTTCAAGTTCATAACCCCCTCTTGTTAAGATCATGTTAAACCCTCGTACTATCCGAAAGTCAAGAGCCGGAGGGAAAAAGTTGAAGCAATTTTATCAGATCCACGAGCTGGCCAAGCTCTTTGATCTCTGCCCCGACACCCTGCGCTACTATGAGGAGAAGGGCTGCTCCACCCGGTGCGGGGGGAGAACCGCTACCGCATGTACGGCATTCAGGACGTGTGTACCCTCAACATCATCCGCGCCCTGCGGGAGCTGAAAATCCCAACCCGGGCCATCCGCACCTATCTGGAGCGCCGGTCGGTGGGGGAGACGCTGTCCCTGCTGGACCGGGAGGAGGCGCTGCTCCGCCGCCGCATGGCGGAGCTGGAGGCGGCTCTGGAGGAGGCGCGGGCCCGCCGGGCCAGGCTGGAGCAGTACCGCGCCGCGGAGGACGGACGGGTCTTCTTCCGCCGGGAGGAGGCGCGGCCCTACGTGTTCCTGGAGGAGGACATCATCCTGGAAAAAGAGATCGACTTCCTGCTGAAAAAGCTGGAGCACCGCCACCAGGACTATCTCAAAATCATCGGCAGCCAGTGTATGGGGGCGGCGGTGGATGAGGAGTGGCTGTCCCGGGGAGTGTATAACCACTTCTCCCGGGTGTTCTTCCTCACGGAGCCGGGCCTGCCCCATGACGACGCCCTCCCGGCGGGGGAGTACGCCTGCCTCTATTACCGCGGGGCCTATGACCGCCTGGAGGAGCACTGCGGCGTCCTGCTGGCGGGGATCGCGGCGGCGGGCCGCCGCCCGGCGGGCCGCCCCTGGAGCTGTACCGGGTGGACGCCCACGACACCAACCGGGAGGAGGAGTACGTCACCGAGCTGCAAATGCGGGTGGAATAACAAAACTGTCCCGCGCCGGAGCCATCCGGCGCGGGACAGTTTCATTGGTTCAAAAGCGGTTCAGCGGCACCGAGCCGTCGTCGGCGCCCTTCTCGATCGCTTTCACCACCGCGTCATACCCGTAGGTGTCGTTGACCTGGATGTGGAACGTCTCCCCCACCTTCCGGCCCAGCAGGGCCTTCCCCAGAGGGGACTCCTTGCTGATAAGGCCGTGGAGGGCGTCCTGCCGCATGGTGGTGACCACCTGGTACACCTCGGTGTCCCCCTCGTCCTCCAGAAAGACGGTGACTCTGTCGTAGAGCTGCCACCCCGTCGCTGGCCCCGGCGTCGGGGAGCACCACGGCGGTCTTGATCATGTTCTCCAGGAACCGGATGCGGCTCTCGTTGCGGTTTTTCTCCTGCTTGGCGGCCTTGTACTCGAAGTTCTCGCTGAGATCGCCGAAGGCCCGGGCCTCCTTCACCGCCTCCAGGAGCTGGGGCCGGAGCTGGATGCGGCGGTAGTCCAGCTCTTCCTTCATCATTTGAATGTCTTTTTTGGTCAGTTCATTGTGCATGGCGGAATCCCTCTTGTTCTATGTTGTTCCACCATTATACCACAAAGCGCCGGCGGAATGGTAGAATGCGCTATATTTTTCGGCTGCCCCGCAAGCGGCTACGCGGAATTTCCGCTCCTCCTCCCCCCGGAGGATGCGGCCCAGCCCCCGGATGTGCCGGGAGAGCATGACCAGGGCCAGAATCAGGGCCAGCAGCCCGGCCTCCCGGCCGCAACAGAGAAAGGCCGGGGGGGACAAACAGGGCGGGGATCACCACCGCCCCCAGGGGCAGCCAGCCGGAGAGCAGGGTGACGGCCAGTCCGGACAGACAGGCGGCCGTCCCCCCATAGGGGGGAGAAGAGGATGAGGGCGGCGCAGGTGACGGCCACCCCCTTTCCGCCACGGAAGCCCCGCCAGAGGGGGAAATTGTGGCCCAGCACCGCCCCCAGCCCGGCCCACAGGCCGGACAGGCCGCCCAGGGCGGGGAAGAGCGCCCGGCACAGCCCGAAGGCCAGGGCGGTCTTGGCGATGTCTCCGGCCAGTACCACCGCACCCCAGCCTTTTCCCAGCTCGTGGGCCAGATTGGCCATGCCGGGGTTTCCGGTGCCCAGGGCGGCGGCGCTTTTGCCGGTGCGGGCCCGGGCCACCAGCTCGGCGGTGAGGAAGCAGCCGCAGAGGTAGCCAACCAGCAGACAGAGCAGACGTTGGAGCATGGAGACCTCCTAGTTCGCCCGCCCCTCCCGCAAAAATACGTAGGAGGCGGCGGTGGAGTGGGCGGGGGAGAAACGGTAGCCCAGCCGGTCGAAGCCCTGGGCCGCCTCCGGCGTTTCGGCGTTCCGCTCCGCCAGGAAGCGTACCATCTCCCCCCGGGCCATCTTGACATAGCCCCCCTTCTCCACCACCTTGTCTCCGTCCGCCTCGCCGAAGGTCACGTCGATCCACCGCACGGGAGGGGTTACCCAGGGGCGTACCGCTTTGGCGTACTCCGCCGAGGCCAGGTTGAGCAGGGTGTCCTCCCCGCCGGCGGTCAGCGTCCGGTACAGGGAATCGCCCCAGAAGTCGTAGAGGTTTTTGCAGAAGGGGGTGCTGCATCTGGCCCCCATCTCCAGCCGGTAGGGGAGCACGCCGTCGAAGGGGCGCAGCACCCCGTAAAAGCCGGAGAGGATGCGCAGGTGCGTCTCGGCATACTCGAACTGAGGCCGGGTGAACAGGTGGGGGGCCATGTACTGGTACTGGATGCCGTCGTAGGAGAGCAGGGCGGGGGTACCGGGGCGGCGGAGATCCATCTCCTGAAAGCGACGGAAGTTCAGCTCCGCGATGCCGTCGTTACAGGCGAGCAGCTTTTTCAGGGCTGTGTAGTCCAGCCCCCGCAGCCACTCCGCCAGCACCGCCGCCCGCTCCAGCAGGGCGGGGGCCTGCCGGGGGGCGAGAAAGTCCCCGTCCTCCCGCATTTTCTTGGCGGGGGAGATGAGCAGCTTCATTCCCCGGCCTGTCCCTTCCGATGGGCGGCCTGGCCCTCCGCGATGGCCTGCCGCTCCCGGCACAGCTCGGCATGGAGGGCCACGGAGTCCCACTCCCGGTTGGTGGGGGTGAGCACCGCCTTCAGCCGGACGGGGGCGAGCTTCTGGCGGCGGAACGCCTGGAGGAACAGATCCAGCAGAGGGCCGGGGCAATTGACGATCAGGAGCATCTCGTCGTCAAAGCCGTCCCCGGAATAGGGGGCCTCCGGGACGGCCCCCTCCGCCAGCTCACCCAGGGGCAGGCCGTAGGACTCCCTGGGCACCAGGGCGGTGCGCGCAGGGACAGGCACATACGGCGGATTTTGGCCCCGGGGGTTGTCCAGATTGTAGAGCAGAATGGTGGGTGTGTTCATGGGCATCAGCCTTCCTTTCACCCGCCATTGTACCGGGTTTTCCCCGGCCCGTCAACCGGGGCTAGAGGACGTTCTTCAGGGTAAACTGTTCGGCCTCGTAGAGCAGGGAGATCTGGGTCATGAGCCGGGCGTTGGCGGCGGAGTACTCCCCGGCCTCCTGGCAGGTGAGGAACTCGAGCACCTCCTGAAAACCGGTATAGATCTGATCGGTGTCGGAATGGCGCAGGAGGATGTGCAGGTAGCTGTCCCGGGACTGCCACTGTGTGAGGGCCTGCTCTGTGAGGACGCGGGCTTCCTCCCAGTCCCCGGTCTCCGCCCGGGCCTCCGCCTGCTCCAGAAGGGCGTTCAGCGCCCCGGTAAAGCCCCGCAGATAGAGGTTGTTGCACAGCGTTGCGCCGAACAGGACAGCCAGCAGCAGGGCTGCGATCCACAGCCGCTTCATACCCGCCCCTCCTTCTCCGCCAGGTAGACCTGGTTCTGCTCATCCACAGTGAGGAGAAACACGTCCTGGCTGCGCTTTACGTGATGGGCCTTGAGCTGCCGGTCCAGCCAGATGTCGTCCAGCCCCCGCTGGCGCAGGTTGTGCTCCAGCACCCGGCCGTCGTTGATGATCACCAGGGGCAGGCCGGGCTCCTTTGGGTGCAGCTCCATCTGGGCCGCAGTGACGGGCTGCTGGGCCGCGTAGGGGAGGACGGAGATCTGTCCGTTGGTCTCCAAAATGGCGTATTTAATGGAATTGAGGTCGGTGATCCCCTTCATACGCAGCTCCTCCATCAGCTCGTCCACTGTAAAGCGGTTTTTCTGCATCTCCCGCTGGTGGAGCTTGCCGTTTTCCACGATGATGCTGGGACGGCCGCAGAGCACCGCACGGAAGCGGACGCTTTTCATGGTGAGCACCGACAGGGCCATGGTGAGGCAGAGGAGGGTGAGGATGGGGATGATGCCGGTGAGCAGAGGGATGCCGAAGTCCTGCCTGGGCACGGCGGCCAGATCGGCGATAAGCAGGGCGAGCACCAGCTCCGAGGGCTCCAGCTCGCCCACCTGGCGCTTGCCCATGAGGCGGATGCCCACGATGATAAAGAGGTAGAGAATGATGGTGCGCAGAAATGCGATGACCATGAGAAGACCTCCCGCGGTAATGTTCACCGTTCAGTATGGCCGCCGCCGGGCGGATTATGTACGCAGGGGCCTTGACGCTGGGAGGGTATGGATGTTATAATATCGAAAATCAATAAAAGAAAGCGGCGAACGCATGAAAAAGCGGACGAAAGGAGTGCTGGCCGCCGCTCTGGCGGCAGCCGGGGTGTTTTTGCTGGCGGGTCTGGACGCCCGCCTGCTGGTACGCGCCTATACGGTGGAGAGCGGGAGACTCACCGGCCCGGTGCGGCTGGCGGTGCTCACCGATCTGCACGCCTGCGCCTATGGGGAGGGCCAGCGGGAGCTGCTGGATGCGGTGGCGGAGCAGTCACCCGACCTGGTACTGCTGTGCGGCGACATCGTGGACGACGAGCCCCGGATGCCGGAGGCGCGGGCGCTGGACACGGTGGAGGCCCTGGCGGCGGTATGGCCCACCTATTATGTCACCGGCAATCACGAGTTCTGGACGGGGCGGGTGGACGAGGTGAAGGCCCGGCTGGAGGAACGGGGCGCGGTTGTGCTGGCGGGGGACTGTGTGACGGTAACGGCGGCGGGACAGACGGTGCAGCTCTGCGGCATTGACGATCCCTCTGTGGGCGAGACCCGGTGGCGGGAGCAGCTGGAGGCGGTGACCGCCGCCCTGGATGGGGAGCACTGCTCCATTTTGATGACCCACCGGCCGGAGCGGACGGAGGACTACGCGGGCCGGGGCTTCGAGCTGGTGCTGGCGGGCCACGCCCACGGGGGCCAGTGGCGGCTGCCCGGCCTGCTCAACGGCCTGTTTGCCCCCGACCAGGGGCTGTTTCCCACCTACGCCGGCGGCCGGTATGCACTGGGGGACACCACCCTGCTCGTCAGCCGGGGGCTGGCCCGGGAGAGCACCCGGCTGCCCCGGTTCTATAACCGCCCGGAGCTGGTGATGGTGGAGCTGCGCCCCGGGCTGGAGGAATTTCCTGCAAAAAAAAAGAATGAGGTCAAAATCTTATTTTTAACTTTTGGGGCGTATTGCCGTGGGAAAATCGGCAATACGCCCTCTCTTTTTGTCCAAATCCACGGTTTTTGCTTCCGGGCGCAAAAGGGTGTTGTCAGGCGGGAGGTTTTCGGTTACAATCGTACAGATAACTTGGGAACGAAAGGCGTGATGCAGAAGATGAAAGCGACCTTGATCCTGGAAAACGGTATGACCTTCGCGGGCCGCAGCATCGGCTCCGGTGAGGAGCGGATCTGCGAGATGGTGTTCAACACCTCCATGACCGGCTATCAGGAGATCCTGACCGACCCCTCCTACGCCGGACAGGGCATTGTGATGAGCTATCCCCTCATCGGCAACTACGGCGTCAATCACGAGGACAACGAATCCACCCGCCCCTGGGCGGAGGCGTTCATCGTCCGCCACCTGGCCCGGCGCGGCAGCAACTTCCGCTGCGAGGACGGGCTGGATTCCTATTTGAAACAATTTCACATCACCGGCATTGAGGGCGTCGACACCCGTGCCTTAACGAGAATACTCCGCAGTCAGGGGACCATGAACGGCATGATCACCTGTGCGGAGCATTTTTCTGTCCCGGAGTGCCTGGAGCGCATCCAGCCTACCGGGTGGAGGGCACCGTGGAGCGGGTGACCCGCAGGGAGGCCCCAGATGTACCCCGCCCTGGGGGAGCGGCGGCTCCGGGTGGCCCTGATGGACTACGGCGTGAAGGAGAACATGATCCGCTGCCTCCAGAACCGGGGCTGTGAGGTGACGGTGTTCCCCGCCCGCACCCCGGCGGAGGCGGTGCTCTCCGGCGGCCGGTTCGACGGGGTGATGCTCTCCAACGGCCCCGGCGATCCGGCGGACAACGTGGAGATCATCACGGAGGTTCGGAAGCTCTATGAGAGTGAGCTGCCCCTCTTTGCCGTCTGCCTGGGACACCAGCTCCTGGCCCTGGCCACCGGGGCGGAGACCCGCAAGATGCGCTTCGGCCACCGGGGGCAATCACCCGGTGAAGGATCTGGGCACGGCCGGGCCTATATCACCAGCCAGAACCACGGTTATGTGGTTACCGCCGAGAGCGTGGACCCGGCGGTGGCGGAGGTGTCCCACATCAACGTCAACGAGGGCAGCGTGGAGGGCCTGCGCTACCGGCGGCCCAACTGCTTCACCGTCCAGTTCCACCCGGAGGCTGCCCCCGGCCCCATGGACACCGAGTATCTGTTTGACCGCTTTGTGGACAGCATGAAGGGAGGACGCGCCCATGCCTAAGAATCCCAAGATCAAAAAGGTGCTGGTGCTGGGCTCCGGCCCCATTGTCATCGGCCAGGCCGCCGAGTTTGACTACGCCGGCGCTCAGGCCTGCCGCGCCCTCAAGGAGGAGGGCGTGGAGGTGGTGCTGGTCAACTCCAACCCCGCCACCATCATGACCGACAAGGACATCGCCGACCACGTGTATATCGAGCCGCTGAACCTGGCCAGCGTGGAGCAGGTCATCGCCAAGGAGCGGCCCGACTCCATCCTGCCCACCCTGGGCGGCCAGACCGGGCTGAACCTGGCCATGAACCTCCACGAGCAGGGCATCCTGGAGAAGTACGGCGTGCGCCTTCTAGGCACCAGCCCGGAGTCCATCCGCAAGGCGGAGGACCGACAGGGCTTCAAGGACTGCATGGAGGAGATCGGACAGCCCTGCGTCACCTCCGACGTGGTGGAGAGCGTGGAGGCCGCGGTGGAGTTCGCCGGGCGCATCGGCTATCCGGTCATCGTCCGGCCCGCCTATACCCTGGGCGGCTCCGGCGGCGGCATCGCCTACGACGAGCCCTCCCTGCGGGAGATTGCCGACCGGGGCATCCACCTCTCCCGGGTGGGCCAGGTGCTCATCGAGCGGTGCATCTCCGGCTGGAAGGAGATCGAGTTCGAGGTGATGCGGGACAGCGCCGGCAACGTCATCAGATCTGCTCCATGGAGAATATCGACCCCGTGGGCGTCCACACCGGCGACTCCATCGTGGTGGCCCCCACCCAGACCCTGGCCAACCGGGAGTACCAGATGCTCCGCTCCGCCTCTCTCAACATCATCTCCGCCCTGGAGATCGAGGGCGGGTGCAACGTACAGCTGGCCCTCAACCCCGACTCCTTCGAGTACGCGGTCATCGAGGTCAACCCCCGCGTGTCCCGGTCCTCCGCCCTGGCCTCCAAGGCCACCGGCTACCCCATCGCCAAGGTGGCCGCCAAGGTGGCCCTGGGCTACACCCTGGACGAGATCCCCAACGCCGTGACCGGCAAGACCACCGCCTGCTTCGAGCCAACCCTGGACTACTGCGTGCTCAAGCTGCCCCGCCTGCCCTTTGACAAGTTCACCACCGCCAGCCGCACCCTGGGCACCCAGATGAAGGCTACCGGCGAGGTGATGGCCATCGGAAATTCCTTCGAGGGGGCGCTGATGAAGGCCATCCGCTCCCTGGAGCTGCCGGTGAAGTCCCTCCGCCTGCCCGGTCTGGACGAGCTGTATACCGAGGAGATTGAGGACCGCCTGGTGAACATCGATGATCAGCGGCTCTTTGTGGTGGCCGAGGCCCTGCGCCGGGGCTTCTCGCCGGAGAAGATCAACAAGATCACCAAGTACGACCTGTGGTTCCTCGACCGCTTCCAGAACATTGTGGATATGGAGGACGCCCTGGATCACGGACATCTGGACGGCGACACCCTGCGCCGGGCCAAGGAGATGGGCTTCTCCGACGCATGGATCGCCGCCCTCTCCGGCCGGGAGCAGAAGGAGATCAAGGCCCTGCGGGAGTCCTTCGGCATCCGCCCGGCCTTCAAGATGGTGGACACCTGCGCCGCCGAGTTCGAGGCCCAGACCCCCTATTACTACTCCACCTACGACCAGGAGAACGAGGCCGCCGGGGCCAGCCGGGCGGATGATGGCGCGGAGAAACGGAAGGTGCTGGTGCTGGGCTCCGGCCCCATCCGCATCGGTCAGGGCATCGAGTTTGACTACTGCTCGGTCCACTCGGTCTGGGCCTTCAAGCGCCTGGGCTATGAGACCATCATCATCAACAACAACCCGGAGACCGTTTCCACCGACTTCGATGTGGCGGATAAGCTGTACTTTGAGCCGCTGACCGCCGAGGACGTGCAGGCGGTGGTGGAGCTGGAGAAGCCCTGGGGCGCGGTGGTGCAGTTCGGCGGCCAGACCGCCATCAAGCTGGCCCAGGCCCTTACCGACATGGGCGTGCCCATCCTGGGCACCTCCGCCGATGGCGTGGACGCCGCCGAGGATCGGGAGCGGTTTGACGAGATTTTGAACCAGTGCGGCATCCCCCGGGCCGCCGGCCGCACGGTGTTCACCACCGAGCAGGCCCTGGCCGCCGCCCACGACGTGGGCTATCCCGTGCTGGTGCGCCCCTCCTACGTGCTGGGCGGCCAGGGCATGGAGATCGCCTACAACGACCGCAACATCACCGAGTTCATGCGCATCATCAACCAGGTGGAGCAGGAGCACCCCATCCTGGTGGACAAATACCTCATGGGCCGGGAGGTGGAGGTGGACGGCGTCTTCGACGGGGAGGAGCTGCTCATCCCCGGCATCATGGAGCACATCGAGCGGGCCGGCGTCCACTCTGGCGATTCCATCTCGGTCTATCCCCCCATCCACATCGAGGACAAGCATAAACAGACCATCCTGAAGTACACCTATGACCTGTCCCGCGCCCTGGGCGTGGTGGGCCTAGTCAACATCCAGTTCGTCATCTATGACGACCAGGTGTATGTCATCGAGGTCAATCCACGCTCCTCCCGTACCATCCCCTATATCTCCAAGGTCACCGGCGTGCCCATCATCGACCTGGCCACCAGGGTGATGCTGGGGCAGAAGCTGCGCGACCTGGGGTACGGCACGGGCATCTACCGGGAGGCGGACTACTACGCCGTCAAGATGCCGGTGTTCTCCTTCGAGAAGCTCACCGACGTGGACACCGGCCTGGGCCCCGAGATGAAGTCCACCGGCGAGTGCCTGGGCCTGGCCGAGTCCTTCCCCCAGGCGCTGCTCAAGGCCTTCAAGGGCGCTGGTATGAAGGCCCCCAAGAAGGGCGGGCGCATCATCGTTACCGTCAAGGACGAGGACAAGGACGAGATGATTGGCATCGCCAGGGGCTTCTATGATATGGGCATTGAGCTTCTCGCCACCAGCGGCACCTGCAAGGCGCTCAACGAGGCGGGCATACCCGCCCGCTGGGTGGCCCGCGTGTCCGAGGCCCACCCCAACATCCTGGACATGATCGCCTCCGGCACCGTGGATCTGGTCATCAACACCCCCACCCGCGGCCGCCGCCACGATACCGACGGCTTCCGCATCCGCCGCTCTGCGGTGGAGCACTCCGTGGGCTGCATCACCGCCATCGACACCGCCCGGGCCATGCTCACCGTCCGCACCCAGGGCCGGGCCGCTGAGCTGCGCCCCATCGACATCACTGAAATCTGAGGGGAGGAAACCGCCATGCGTCTGCACCGCCTTCGCTTTGATATCTGGTTCTGCCTGCTGGTGGCCTATCTGGTGTCCCTGGGCACGGGGGCCGCAGCCTCCGCCCTCAGCGCGGCCACGTATGACGGCTATGCAGAGGTTCACTCCGCTGCTCCTGGCCAGGCGGGCAGTCCTGCCGGGCCAGAGGTTCCCCGGGCACAGAGTATCGCGGAGCTGCTGGAGCTGGATACCTTCACAGTACTTTCCCAAGGTATTGCCTACCGCAACGAGGGAGCGGGCTATTTTGAGGGCAGCTATCTCTATAATTTGGCCCTCCCCTCCGGGGAACGGGTGGCTGCCCGCATCCATACTGAGAGCGTACAGGATGGAGAGAAGTTCGCATCCGGGGAGGTTGTCCTCCCGGTGGGCCGGGTGATTTGGGCCGACCTGGAGGAGGACCCCGCCTTCCTGGAGCAGATCACCTCCGGCTATCCCCTGGACCGCACCGACTTCTACGTGGACATGGCCGGAGAAGCGGTACGCTACAGTCAGGAGGAGCGGACGGAAAATCATGTTATAGTGGTTCAATTGGTTACCGTTCTGGTCTGCTTCCCACTGCTCCATGCCCTGGGCTCCCGCAGCGGGATTTTCCCCGCTTTCTTTCCCACCGTGCGGAGGGAAAAGGCGGGGCGGAATTGACCCGGCCAGCCGGGAACCTTTTTCCAGTCCCTTCGTCTAAATGAATATCAACGACAGGAGGGAAATGCTTTGAAACGACTGCTGACTTTATCCCTGGCAGCCCTGCTGGCTGCCGGTCTCACCGCCTGCGGAGCGGCAGAGGAGCGCGGCGTTCCGGCCGCCAAGCCGGTGCTCTACCTCTACCCGGAGGAGGAGACGGAGGTGACTGTGACCCTGGACTTTGACGGGACGCTCACCTCCACCTACCCGGACTACGGGGATGGCTGGACGGTGACGGCCCGGCCCGGCGGCACCCTCACCGATCCGGCCACGGGCCGGGAATACTACTGCCTGTTCTGGGAGGGAATTACCGAGGCGGAGTACGACTTCTCCACCGGCTTCTGCGTGGCGGGGGGACACTGCGGCCTTCCTGGAGGACGCCCTGGACAGGCTGGGCCTGACCGAGCGGGAGGCTGACGAATTCATCATCTACTGGCTGCCTAAGCTGGAGGGCAACCCCTACAATCTGCTCTCCTTCCAGACCGACGCCTACACCAATTCCGCAGCCCTGACCATCGACCCGGCCCCCGACACCCCTGATCCGGGTGTTCCTGGCGTGGAAGGGCCTGGACGCGCCGGTGGAGGTGGAGCCCCAGAAGCTGACCGCGCCAGAGCGCGCTGGCTTCACCGCCGTGGAGTGGGGCGGCGCGGAGGTAGTGCAATGAAGAAGCTGCTGTTGCTGCTTGCGCTCACTTTGCTGGCGGCGGGACTGGCTGGGTGCGGCAATTCCAGTGGAAATGTTGCGGTGCCGGAAAAGCCGGTGCTCTACCTCTACCCGGAGGAGGAGATGGAGGTGACCGTCACTCTGGACTTTGATGGGACGCTGACCTCCACCTATCCTGCGTACGGCGATGGGTGGACAGTGACGGCCCGGCCCGACGGCACCCTCACCAATCCGGCCACGGGCCGGGAGTACTACTGCCTGTTCTGGGAGGGGATCACCGAGGCGGAGTATGACTTTTCCGCCGGCTTCTGCGTGGCAGGGGAGGACACTGCGGCCTTCCTGGAGGACGCCCTGGACAGGCTGGGCCTGACCGAGCGGGAGGCTGACGAATTCATCATCTACTGGCTGCCAAAGCTGGAGGGCAATCCCTACAATCTGCTTTCCTTCCAGACCGAGGCCTACACCGACTCCGCCGGGCTGACCATCGACCCGGCCCCCCGACACCCTGATCCGGGTGTTCCTGGCGTGGAAGGGCCTGGACGCGCCGGTGGAGGTGGCGCCCCAGAAACTGACCGCGCCGGAGCGCGCTGGCTTCACCGCCGTGGAGTGGGGCGGCGCGGAAGTGGATTGAAGACTGCGCTGAAAAGCCGCCGGACCTGACCGGGTCCGGCGGCTTTTTTACGGAATGCTTGCGCTTTAGGCCGGAATATGGTATCCTAAACTGTAAAAATATCCAAATCATCCATCTTTTTGACTGCTTCATCGCTGGTGGTGGGGTACAGGTGCCCATAGGTCCGCAGCGTCGTTTGTATGTCCTCATGGCCCAGGCGCTCTTTCACCAGCAGAATAGGCGTCCCCAGGTGGATGAGTAGGGCCGCGTGGGAATGACGCAGATCATGGAGCCTGATTGGGTCCATACCGGCCTCCGCGCACCCCTTGAGCATCGCCCGCCGGAAATAGTGCTTCGTGAACGGAAATAGCCGGTCATCCGGCTGGGGGTCGTATAGGGCGTTCTCATAGGCCCGTATCTCATCGCACAGCTTTTCCGGCAGCGGTATCACCCGGCGGCCTCGCTGGGTCTTTGGGTCCGTTATGACCTCTTCGCCCTCTACGCTCTGGAAGTTCCGGCGGACGGTAAGGGTCCGGGCCTCCAGGTCGATGTCCTCCGGGCAGAGCGCCAGCAGCTCCCCTATCCGCAGGCCGGTCCAGAACAGAACCGATAGGCCGGTCCGGGCGGGCAGCTTCTTGACGTGGGGGATGAATTGGTTGAACTGCTCCACCGTCCAGAATGAC
>VOFI01001503.1_pt1 | contig 36985 bp, 36 predicted proteins | sample 5384131 | NCBI WGS metagenome assembly VOFI01 (sample SAMN12384728, study PRJNA508395) | human gut metagenome | isolation source: healthy gut H | host: Homo sapiens | reverse complement strand
GAGAAACGCCGCCTTATAGGTGGTGTTATTTTATTTTTTCTTTTTCGACGTGCCGCGGGCGTGTTCGTCAACAGCCCCCAGTTCCTGCAGAAGCTGGGCGATGCCTATCTGGAAAAAGGCATCAAGCCGGAGATCGAGATCTTTGATGCCGGTATGCTGGGCATCGCCGATTACTTCGTCAAGAAGGGCCACCTGTCCACCCCCTGTCACTACCAGTTCTGTCTGGGGGTGCTGGGCGGTATGCCCGCTACGGTGGAGAACCTGATCTATCTGAAGGACCGCATCCCCTCCGGCTCCACGTGGTCCGCCTTCGGCATCGGCGCCGCCCACCTGCCTATCCTGTACGCCGCTCTGGCGCTGGGCGGACACATCCGCGTGGGGATGGAGGATAACGTCATCTTCGGCAAGGACGAAAACGGCAAGAAGATCATGGCCACCAACCAGATGCTGGTGCAGCGGGCTGTGGAGGCCGTCAAGCTCTTCGGCAATCAGCCTGCCACCCCCGCCGAGGCCCGTGAAATTCTGGGCATCCCGCCGCTGGTTCGCTGAAGGAGGACGGTATGAACGTTTCTGATATCAAGAATGTCGCCTGTGTCGGCGGCGGCGTCATCGGCTCCAGCTGGGCCATCCAGTATGCCCTGAAGGGCCTGCACGTCACCCTCTACGACATCAACGACCAGCAGCTGGCCAAGAGCCACGACCAGATGCTCCGCAGTCTGGACGCACTGGTGGCCCACAACGCCATCACCGCCGCCCGCAAGGACGAGATCATCGCCTCAGGAGAGCGGCCCGGAGCGCATCGAGATCAAGCGCTCCATTCTGGCGCAGGTGGAGCAGTATGCCGCCCCGGACGCCCTGTACGCCAGCAGCACCTCCGGCCTGCTGATCTCCGATATCGTGGCCGAGGCGCTTCACCCGGAGCGCTGCATCGGAGCTCACCCCTACAATCCCCCGCACCTGATTCCTCTGGTGGAGCTCACCCGCTGCGACAAGACGGACGATGACTGCGTCCAATTGGCCTATGATTTCTATCAGTCCATCGGCAAGGAGGCCGTTCTGCTGCGTAAGGAGTGTCCCGGCTTCATTGCCAACCGTCTGCAGCTGGCCCTGTATCGTGAGGTGCAGGATCTGGTGATGCGGGGCGTATGCTCCGTGGAGGATGTGGACAAGGCGCTGGTGTACGGCCCCGGCATCCGTTGGGCCATCTTTGGCCACAACATGATCATGCAGATGGGCAACCCCGGCGGCCTCACCGGCATGGTGGAGATGCTGGGCAATTCCGGCGACCGCTGGCTGGAGGATATGGCCAGCTGGACCCACCAGCCGGACAACTGGGCGCAGGTAGCCCAGCCCGGCGTGAATCAGGAGATGGCCAACTTCCCCGACTACATCGGCCACACCAATGCCGAGTGCATCGCCTACCGGGATCAGATGCTCATCGACATCCTGAAGCTCCATAAGAAGCTGTGAGGCTCCCCATGAACGACATCAACGGATTCCTCAAGCGCCGCTGGCCGGCCATGATCGCCAGTCTCCTGATCTGCATCTGCGCCGGCTTCGGCTACGCATGGAGCGTGCTTCAGACCCCCATCATCGCCGCCCACGGCTGGCCGGATCAGCAGGTCTCCCTGACGTATACGGTGACGGTGCTGTGCTCCACCATGGCGCCGCTGTTCTTCGGCGGCCTGATCCGCCGTCTGGGGACCCGGCGCTGCGTGGTGGTGGGCGCCGTTCTGTTCGGGGCGGGCCTGATGGCCACCGGCTGGATCAGTGGCGGCGTGTGGCAGCTCTACCTGTTCTACGGCGTCCTCTCCGGTCTGGGGACCGGCTTCGTCTACCCGGCCATGATGGCCTATGTGGTGCGCCTGTTCCCGGAGAAGTCCGGCATGGCCTCCGGCCTCGGCACGGCGGCCTACGGCTCCGGAGCCATTCTCTGGGCGCCGGTGGCAGCGGCCCTGATCCGCAGCGTGAATCTGCGGGGGACGTTCTGTATTCTGGGTGGTGCCTTTCTGGTGCTGATCCTGCTGGGCAGTACCCTGCTGGTGGAGCCCCCGCAGGACCTGCGGGAGGCCCTGTGTCCTGTCTCCGGTAATGCTCCCGTCCAGACGGAGGGACTGCGCCGGGGCCAGATGGTCAAAACGGCGGCCTTCTATGGGATGGTGGTCATCTTCACCTGCGGTCTGGTGGCCGGCGTCATCGTCATCAGCCAGGCTTCCCCCATTCTCCAGAACGCCTACGGCTTCACCAGCGCTACGGCGGCGGTGTTTGTCAGCGTATTCGCCGCCTGCAACATGGCGGGCCGCTTCCTGTGGGGCAGCCTGTCTGACCGACTGGGCCTGCGCCGTGTGATCACGGCCGTGTCGGCGGTGTGCATCCTCGCCATGCTGCTGCTGACCCTTTGCCACGCCACCGTTCCCGCCGTGATTGCCATGGGTGTGGCGGCCAGCTGCTACGGCGGCTTTGCCTCCGTCCTGACGCCGCTGACGGCGCAGGTGTTCGGCAGCAAATATATCACCGAGAACTACGGCGTCATGTACATCGTGTTCGGCTTGGCCAGCCTCATCGGCCCGGTGCTGGCGGTGCGTCTGCGCACCCCGGACGGGGCCTATACGTGGGCCTTTGCCGCTGCGGCCGTGCTGGCTGCCGTGGGGCTCATTCTCAACTGTATCGTCCCGCTTACCGCCGGAAAGGAGGCCCCACATGGAAAGTAAAGTCACTACACGGGAGAAGATCATCTCCTGCTTCAAGGATGGCCAGACCATCGCCATCGGCGGCCAGACCGGCCACTGGATGCCGGAGCGGCTCATTGACTGTATTCTGGAGAGCGGCGCCCGGCACCTGACCGTCTATTCCATCGACACCAGCGACCCCGGCGTGGGCATTGGCCGCCTGATCCGGGCGAAGGTCATCGACCGCATCATCACCACCCATGTGGGTACCAACCCGGATACCAACGCACAGATCCAGGCTGGTACCCTTCAGGCGGAGTTCAGCCCCATCGGCAGCTGGATCGAGCGCATCCGCTGCGGCGGTATGGGACTGGGCGGCGTTCTCACCAAAACGGGACTTGGTACCGTGGTGGAGGAGGGCAAGCAGCTCATCACCGCCAACGGACAGCAGTACCTGCTGGAGACCGCCCTCCGGGCGGATATCGCCATCACACGGGCCCGCCGTGCCGACCCCATCGGCAATCTGGCCTACCGGGGCAACACTGGCCGGGCCTCCCACCCCATCGTGGCCACCTGTGGGGACCTGTCCATTGTGGAGTGCGACCACTTCTGCGATCTGGGAGAGATCACACCTGACGAGGTGGAGGTTCCCGGTATGTTCGTGGATATGATCCTGGTGTAAGGAGGCACGACTATGGATAACAGACATTTTATCGCCCGTCGTGCGGCCCGGTATTTCCACAGCGGCGACGTGGTCAATCTGGGCATCGGCATCCCCAGCCTCTGCGGCAACTACGCCGAGAGCGGCGTCCTGTTCCAGACGGAGAACGGCTTCATCGGCGTAGGAGCCACGGCGCAGGGCATCGAGATCAGCGACCGGCTCTTTAACGCCGGCGGCATTCCCTATCTCCCGGCGCTGGGGGGCTGCGCCTTTGACGTGGCCAAGTCCTTCGGCATCATCCGCTCCGGCCGCATGGCTGCCACGGTGCTGGGAGCGCTTCAGGTCTCCCAGCACGGAGATCTGGCCAACTGGGCCACCCCCGACCGTGCCTTCGGCATGGGCGGGGCCATGGATCTGGTCAACGGGGCCAAGCAGGTCATCGTGGCCATGGAGCTGTGCGCCAAGGACGGCTCCCCCAAGCTCGTCAAGGAATGTACCCTGCCCTATACCGGGCGGCGGTGCGTGGATCATATCGTCACCGAGCGGTGCGTCATCGATGTGACGCCGGAGGGTCTGGTGCTCTCCGAGCTGCGCCGGGGCCACTCCGTGGAGGAGATCTGCTCCGCCGTGGAGCCGCCGCTCATTGTCTCTCCGGAGCTGAAAGAAATGGAGGAAGATTGCTAATGGGACAGTTTGACCATGTGGTGGTAGTGGGCTACGGCCGCTCCGCCGTTGCAAAATCAGGAAAAAAGGGCGCTCTGCGGAATATGCATCCGGTGACCATGGGCGGCCTCACCCTTAAGGGCGTGCTGGAGAAGGTTCCCCAGCTGCCCGTCGATCAGATCGACGACCTCATCGTTGGCTGCGCCATCCCGGAGCGCAAGCAGGGCTTCAACATGGCCCGGCTGGTGGCCGCCCGTGCGGGCCTGCCGGATAGCGTCTGCGGCATGACCATCAACCGCTTCTGCTCCTCCGGCCTACAGGCCATTGCGCTGGCAGCGGGCCAGATCGCCTGCGGCGTGGCGGATGTAATGGTGGCCGGCGGCGTGGAGTCCATGACCGCCTGCCCGGTGAATCTGGATATCAGCGATACCTTCGATCCCGACCTGCTGCGCCAGCGGGAGGAGGAGTATATGCCCATGGGCCTGACGGCGGAGAATGTAGCTTCCCGCTACGGCATCACCCGTCAGGAGATGGACGAGCTGGCTCTCCAGAGCCACCGCCGTGCGGCGGCGGCGCAGGACGCCGGTAAGTTCGACGATGAGATCATCCCCCTGCCCGGCGTGGATGTGGACGGCAACCCCATTGTCTTTGACAAGGATCAGGGCATCCGCCGCAGCACCACGCTGGAGGCGCTGGCAGGGCTGAAGCCCTGCTTCAAGGAGGGCGGCCTTGTGACCGCCGCCACCTCCTCCCAGACCAGCGATGCCGCCGCCTTTGTGGTGCTGATGCGGGACAGCAAGGCCAAGGAGTTGGGTATCCGGCCCGTTGCAGAGCTGCTGAGCTTCGCCGTGGCCGGCTGCGAGCCGGATTACATGGGCCTCGGCCCCATCTACGCCGCCCCCAAGGCGTTGGAAAAGGCGGGTCTCACCGTGGCCGATATGGACGTGGTGGAGCTGAATGAGGCCTTTGCGGCGCAGGCTATTCCCTGCATGAGAACGCTGGGGCTGGACCCCGCCAAGACCAATCCCAGCGGCGGCGCTATGGCACTGGGTCATCCCCAGGGCGCTACCGGTGCCTTCCTGACCATCAAGGCCCTGAATGAGCTGCGCCGCACCGGCGGAAAATATGCCATGGTCACCATGTGCATCGGCGGCGGCATGGGCGCTGCCGGCATTTACAAGCTGATCTGACTCCGGCAAAACCTCCTCAAACTTCAGCCGAAAGTCATGCATTCCTGATAGATATCTCCGGTCTGCTTTGTGTTTCCTTTCCCGTCAAAGCCCCTCTCCGCCGGAAGGATATCAAAAGCAGCGGGCCGTCGGCATATCCGGCGGCCCGCTGCTTTTTACCCTATATCCCGTGGCCGGGACATGACGGCGTACCCTCGCCACCACGCAGAAAACCCCAGCTCCGGCGCAGTGCTGCGCCGGAGCTGGGGCTTTTGCTCTGATATGCGCTTATTGGGCGCTGCCCTCGCCCAAGATGCGGGCGGCGCTCTCCTGAGCGAACTGCTTGCTGTACAGGTCGTGGTAGTACCCCTTGCGCCGCAGCAGCTCCTCATGCTTGCCTTGCTCCACGATGTGGCCGTCCTTCACCACAAGGATCACGTCCGCCTTGCGGATGGTGGAGAGACGATGGGCTACCAGAAAGGAGGTGCGGTTCGTCAGCAGATGGTCAATGGCGTTCTGGATCAGCTGCTCCGTCTGGGTGTCGATGGAGGAGGTGGCCTCATCCAGCACGAAGATGCGGGGGTCGGCCAGCACGGCACGGGCAAAGGAGATCAGCTGCTTCTCGCCGGTGGAGAGGCGGTCACCGCCCTCGCCCACGTCGCTGTCCCAGCCATTTTCCAGCTTGGACACCACCGTATCCGCCGACACGGCCCGTGCGGCGGCCTCCACCTCCTCGTCGGTGGCGTCCAGCTTGCCGTAGCGGATGTTCTCCCGGACGCTGCCGGAGAACAGGTGGGGATTCTGCAGCACATAGCCGATGTTGGAGTGGAGCCACAGCTGGCTGCGCTGGCGGTAGTCCACGCCGTCAATGAGGATCTGTCCCTCCGTAGGCTCGAAGAACCGGCAGGCCAGATTGATGAGGGTGCTCTTGCCGGCCCCCGTCTCGCCTACGATGGCCACCGTGGTCCCCTGAGGGATGTGGAGGGAGAAGTGCTCCAGCACGTTCTCGCCACCGTCGGGATAGCGGAAGGTCACATCCCGGAATTCGATCTCGCCCCGCAGCGGCTCCCAGTTCTCCCGCTTGGGGTGGAAGGCATCGCCGTATTTCTCGATGACCTCCGGGGTGTCCTGAATTTGCGGCTGTTCGTCCATCAGGTCGGTTACCCGCTCGATGGAGGCTTGCAGAGAGATGAACTCCGCCAGATTGGCGGCGGTCATCTGGATGGGGTCGAAGATACTGACGGCATAGGTGGTAAAGGCCGACAGAGTGGCCAGTTCCAGCGCCTGATCCAGCACCATATAGCCGCCCCGCAGCAGCACGATAGACACCGCCATGGTGCCGAAGAACAGCACCAGCGGGATAAACACCGCATTGAGCCGGGCTGCCCGAATGCCGGAGTCGTGCATCTGTCGGGTGAGACTGCGGAAGGCGTCGGCGGTCTGCTCCTCCGTCACCAGCGTCTTGGTGGTGCGTGCGCCGGTGATGCCCTCGTTGAAGGCGCCGGTGATGCGGGAGTTCAGCTTGCGTACCTTCCGGTTCCAGTGGAGGATGCGGTTCTGAAAATACCCTGTCAGAATGGCCATCACCGGCACGATGGCGATGACTGCCAGCGCCAGCTTCCAGTTCAGCGCCAGCATGGCGGCAAATTGCCCACAGGTACCCAGGTTGGTGTCACACGGGTCAGCAGATAGAACATTGCCGTCCCACGCAGGATATCCGTGCATGTTCCAAAGCCACCATAGTGCCTGCACCACCACCACCGCCAGATACGCCAGTGCATAGGGCAGCAGCCCCGTCAGGGTGTCCTTTTCGATGAAGTTCTGGATGGCGTACTTCTGGAACAGGGGCAGCACCACGTCCACCAGAGCGCAGATGCCGTTGAACACCAGCATGGAGATGAAGGCGCCCCGATAGGGCCGCAGGAACGGCCCCAGCCGCTTCCAGATCCTCCAGTCGAAGGATTGGGTATATTCCTTTTCGTCAATGGCTGCCATGCTCGCTCCCCCCTTCCTCCAGCAGCGCCCGGTCGGCACTCTGCATCTGAATGTGATAGATATCCCGGTAGATGCCGGGCTTTTCCACCAGCTGGGCATGGGTCCCCAGCTCCGCCACCCGGCCGCCGTCCAGCACCAGAATGCGGTCGGCCTGCATGAGGGTGGTGACCCGGTGGGAGATCAGCAGCACCGTGGCCTTGCCGGTGGACCGGCGCAGGGCGGTGCGGATCTTCTCGTCCGTCTCGGCGTCCACGGCGGACAGGGAGTCGTCGAAGATCATCACCGGGGCCTGCTGCATCAGCATCCGGGCGATGGCCACCCGCTGCTTCTGTCCGCCGGAGAGGGTCACGCCCCGCTCCCCCACGATGGTGTCATACCCCTCCGGGAAGGAGGTCACCGCCTCGTCCACGCAGGCGATGGCCGCCGCACGGCGCATGGCATCCTCCGGCGCATCGGGGCGCACGGCCCGGATGTTCTCTCCAATGGTCTGGGAGAACAGGAAGGGCTCCTGCAAAACAAGACCGATGTGCCGCCGCAGGTCGCTGCGCCGGATATGCCGCAGGTCCACGCCGCCGATGGTGATGCGGCCGGAGCCCTCCGGCACGTCGTACAGCCGGTCCAGCAGATGCACCAGCGTGCTCTTGCCGGAGCCGGTGCCGCCCAGCACGGCGAAGGTCTCTCCCTCCCGGATGGTGAAGGACACGTCCTTCAGGACCGGCTGTCCCTCGTAGCCGAAGGTCACATGGTCAAATACGATGTCCCCGCCGGGGAAGGGAACGTCATCGGGCTGCTCCTGCTCCTCCGGGGAGCGGAGGATGTAGCCCACACGGTCCATGGACACCCCGGCCTTGCTCATGTCCGACAGCACCCGGCCCAGAGAACGCACGGGCCACGCCAGGGACTCGTTGTAGCTGACGAAGGCCACGAAGGCGCCCAGAGTCATGGCCCCGGCCACGCTCTCATGGATGCCCGCCAGAATGATGACCATCACCTGCAAGCACGTCAGCAGCGTCCCCGACGCCCAGTACACCGACAGGAGCTTTCCCAGATGGATCCACAGTCCGGCGTACCGCTCGCTCTTGGCCTGAAATTTGTCCTCCTCATACTTCTCCCGTCCGAAGGCCCGCACCACCCGCACGGCGGTGAGGTTCTCCTGAGCGCAGGTGGTCACCTCGCCCTCGGCCTCGTCGGCGGTCTTGAACCGGGAGGAGATCTTCCGGTAGAATACCCCCGACGACAGGCCCACAATGGGGATGAAGGCCAGAGCGATCAGGGACAGCTTCCCGTTCATGCGGAACATGATCCACAGATACAGGATGATGAGGAACACCGTTCGCACCACCTCCACCAGCTGGTTGCACACGAAGGTGCGGATCACGTCCACATCGGAGGTGCAGCGCTGGATGATGTCGCCGGTGGGGTGCTGCTTGTGCCACGCAAAGGGCAGATACTGGATGCGCCGGTATAGGTCATCCCGCAGCCCCTTGACGTAGGCCTCGGACCCACGGGACAGCTGGGCCCGCTGCCCGAAGCTGCACAGGCCCCGCAGCAGCGCCGTCACCATGACGGCCCCCGCCGCCCACCACAGCGCCGTGACAGGCTCCTGCCGCAGCGTCTCCAGCGGCAGCACCCGCAGCAGCGCCGGCAGCTTGGCCTCCTCGGATCCCAGAATGGAGTCCACCGTGATACGGATGATCTGGGGCGTCAGGGCGTTGAGCGCCATGGACAGGCACGCACACAGCAGCGCCGCCGCAAAATGTCCCCAGCAGGGGCGCAGATAGTGCCAGATGAGCCCGGCCTTCTCCCGCCCCGACAGCTTGAATGTCGATCGATTCTCTTCCATAAGCCTCCTTCTCTCTCCCAGCGGCCCGCAGGCCGCCTGTCCAAACGCCGCCGGCGTCCGGCATCGTACAAAAAATGCGTCCCCGGACGGGGACGCATACAGGGTACGGTCACATCGACCCCTTTATCGGGCCGATCCGGCGGCGCACACAATGATCCCCTTACTGGTCAGCTTGCTCTTCGTCATGGTGTACGCCTCCTTTCGTTTATAGTGAGTACAGTATAACGCCGTACGAGTATCCTGTCAAGAAAAGTTTTCCACCCCGGCGGCGGAGGGCCGTTCCACCCTCTTGCATTTTTGGAAAAATAGGGTATAATATAAGAGAAAGATTGTCCTCTGCCATGGCGGAGGAGAAAAGAAGGGTTGTTTTATGACAAAAATCGACATTGTATCGGGTTTTCTGGGCGCCGGTAAGACCACGCTCATCAAGAAGATGCTCAGCGAGGCCTATCAGGGCGAGAAGCTGGTGCTCATTGAAAACGAGTTTGGCGAGATCAGCATCGACGGCGGTTTCCTGAAGGATTCCGGCGTGCAGATCAGCGAGATGTCCTCCGGCTGCATCTGCTGCTCTCTGGTGGGCGACTTTAACAAGGCCCTGCGCCAGGTCCATGAGCAGTTCGCTCCGGACCGCATCCTCATCGAGCCCTCCGGCGTAGGCAAGCTCTCCGACGTGATCGTGGCGGTGGAGAACACCGTTCGGGACGAGCCGGACATGAAGCTGAACTCCTTCGTCACCGTGGCCGACGCCACCAAGGTGAAGGTGTATATGAAGAACTTCGGTGAGTTCTACAACAATCAGATTGAGTCTGCCGGCACCATCATCCTCTCCCGGACACAGAAGCTGTCTCAGGAGAAGCTGGAGGCCGCCGTGGCTCTGCTGCGAGAGAAGAATCCCACCGCCGCCATCCTCACTACCCCGTGGGACCAGCTGGACGGCAAGACGCTGCTGTCTGCTGTGGAAAAGGTCTCTCTGGCCGATGAACTGCTGGCCAGGATGCAGGCCGAGCACGAGGCGGAGGAGGCGGAGCACCACCATCACCACCACGACCATGATGAGCATGATGACCATGACGAGCATCACCATCACCACGATGGCGAGTGCGACGACCCGGAGTGCTCCTGCCACCACCATCACCACCACGCCGACGAGGTGTTCACCAGCTGGGGCGCCGAGACGGTCCACTCCTACACGGAGGAGGACATCCGCCGCATCCTGACGGCGCTGGATACCGGCGACTACGGCGCCATCCTCCGGGCCAAGGGCATCGTTCCCAGCGGCGGCAAGTGGCTGCACTTCGACTATGTCCCCGAGGAGCAGGACGTCCGCTACGGCAGCGCCGACTACACCGGCCGCCTGTGCGTCATCGGCGCCCAGCTGAAGGAGGACAAGCTCAAAGAGCTGTTCAGCCTGTAACACCTGGCCGTTACCGCGACCCCCGTGTGCTGGGCAATGTGTTCACCTACACGGTGGACGAGCAGAGTTTCTGGATTCCGGCCCAAGCAGGTCATCATCGAGTATAACGGTAATATGGGCCAGCTGATGATGGAGAAGATCAGCAACGCCGATATGCTGATCTTCAACCACTGCAACGAGGAACTGCGGGCCCAGCTCCGCAGCCGCAACCTGCGGATGGTGAACCGCCGGGCCGATATCTATCTGGAGAACGAGGACCAGACCGCCCAGCGTCTGCACCTGACGGTGGACGGCGAGAGCAGCATTCTCTTCGGCAGCGTCGGCGGCTACCAGACCATGCTCTGGCGCAACGATTAGGGCCTTGCCGTCATGACACTGTCCCTGCACAAGCTGGGGCAGGAGCCGGATTGGTCTGCCATCCGCCAGTTTGTAAAGGGGACCCGTCTGGTGACGGGCGTCTCCGTCCGGCGCAGCCGGGTGGAGCTGACCCTGAATGTCCGCTTCGGCAATCCCAATCAGGTGGAGAAGCTGGCGGAGGCTGTAGCCGCCGTGGTGGCGGAGGCTGTAGCCGCCGTTCTGCACGCCTCCGGCTATGGGGCCATCTGCAGGAGCAGAACCAGCAGGCGGAGCTGGGCAAGAAGGAGAACGTGGTGGCCGGCACCGTGGGTGCGCTGCTGGGTTCTCTGCTGGGCGTGGCGTGCATCGTGCTGCTGGGCCAGCTGGGCTACGTGGCGGCAGTCAGCGGCATCGTCATGGCCATCTGCACCATGATCGTCCAGCAGCTTGCCGTACAGAGCGCCCAGATCCTCATACACCACGTTTATGGTCACAAGGCCCTCCATGGCGCTGGCGAACATATCATAGGTGCTCTTGCCATCCTCCATGGCCTTCTGCATCTCCTCGCTGCTCTCGGCCACCACACCGGACAGCTCTGCCAGCTGCTCGTCGGTGTAGTAGGTCCAGTCATCGCTCAGCTGGCAGCCGATGCCCGCGAAGGTGTTGGTGTAAATGCCGTTTTCAATCGTGCCACGCTGGAAGCCGGATTGGCTGTCGCCGCCGTCTCCGTCCTTCTTACCGCAGGCGGCCATGCTCAGCACCAGTACCAGCGCCAGCAGCAGACCTGCGGCCCGTTTCATCTGCTTCATCGCTTCTCTTTCCTCCGAATCATGTATTTGGGGGTCGCTATACCATATGGTATACATCCATCCTACCATATTTCGACACAGCCTGCAAGAGAAAAGCGCATCAGGGGCGGGCGCATTTGCGCCCGCCCCTGATGCGTCTGCCCCGCAGACTTCCGCTACAAGTCCTCCAGATCGTCCTTTCCCAGACGCATGGTGCGCCAGCGCTCCGGCAGCTCCGGCCCGATGAGAGGAAACAGATTCTCCGTGTGGGAGGTGGGCTGGATGTTGTAGGTGCCGTACTGGTTTACCAGATCGAAGGTGCTCTCCGGAACGCCGGGAAAGTCGTGGATATCCGGCGCCGGGTCGTGAAAGGGCTTTTTCTTTCGCATGGCATGGACCTCCTGTTCTTGGCTGCCGTCGGTCATGACGGTAGGGATAGTATGCCCCATTTTGAGCGCTTTGGGAGGGTTGTCAGCCGGAGAAAAATCTGTTATAATCAATTTTCCGAGAGAGCGTGTGCAGAAGAGACGGAGGTGTGTATGGCAAATTTTACCAAGCAGGCCATTGAAACGGCGTTTTTGCAGCTGCTCAACGAAAAGCCCCTGAACAAGATCAGTGTCCGGGATATTGTGGAAAAATGCGGCATCAACCGCAACTCCTTTTACTACCATTTTCAGGATATCCCCTCCCTCATTGCTGAGATCATCACCTCCTACACCGACCAGCTCATTGAGGAGTACCCCACCATCTCCACGCTGGACGAGTGCTGCGAGATGGCCTTCCGCTACGCTCTGCAAAACCGCAGCGCCGTGATGCACATCTACCACTCCGTGAACCGTGACCTCTTCGAGGAGAGCACCATGCGTCTGTGCGAGTACGCCGTCACCACCTACATCGATACCGCCTTCCCCCAGCACCAGCTGCCGGAGGCGGACCGGAAGGCGGTGATCCGCTTCATCAAGTGCCAACTCTTCGGAATGTGCATCGACTGGATCAGCGGCGGGATGCAGGATGAGGCGCTGGAGGAGCTGCGGCGTATCAGCCGCCTGTGCCACGGTCTGCCGGAGCTTATCATCGAGCGCAGCCGGGACGACCATTGAAAATTTAGGCAAATACCCCCTGACTGCCTAAAAACTGGGCAATTTGCGTCCGGGTGTCTGACTTTCAGACACCCGGCATTTTTTTGTCCATTTTCTCCCGCCGCCGAAAGCGGTAAACTCAGACCATCAAAAGTGAGGGAGATGCGTATCATGCGTTCTGTGACCCCTATGCGAGCGGCCAAAACAGGATACATCATCATGTCGGTGCTGCTGTGCGTGCTGGGCGTGGTGCTGTTTGTATGGCCCGGCGTGTCGGTGGCCGTCATCGGAGAGCTGCTGGGCATCGGGATGATCGTGTTTGGTGCCGTGAAGGTGGCGGGGTATCTGTCCCGTGACCTGTTCCGGCTGGCCTTCCAGTACGATCTGGCCTTCGGCGTGCTGCTGATCGCCTTGGGCATCGTAACACTGACCCATCCCGGCGAGACCATCGGCTTTCTGTGCGTGGTGTACGGCATTCTGGTGCTGTCGGACGGGCTGTTCAAGGTGCAGATCGCCGTGGACGCCAAGCGCTTCGGCATCGACCGCTGGTGGGCCATCCTGCTGGCGGCGGCGTGCGCCGGTGTGCTGGGCGTGCTGCTGGTGCTGCGGCCCGGCGAGGGGGCGCAGGCGCTGACCATGCTCCTGGGTGCGTCGCTGTTTCTGGACGGCGTGATGAATCTGCTGGTGGCTCTGCTGACAGTGAAGATCATCCGCCACCAGAAGCCGGACGACATCGAGACAGATGAATTTGAGATCAAGTGAGAAAGGACCGAGATGCAATGGGATTGTCTAAAGCGGTGGTAAAAAACCGTGTTCTGATCCTGATGATCGCATTGATCCTGCTGGTGCCGGCGGTGTTTGGGATGCTGGGTACCCGGATCAACTACGATATGCTGGATTATCTGCCCAGCGACATGGATACCGTCATCGGGCAGGAGACGTTGAAGGAGGACTTCGGCAAGGGAGCCTTCTCCTTCATCGTGGTGCAGGATATGCCGGTGCAGGAGGTGGCCCAGCTGAAGGAGAAGATCCAGCAGGTGGACCATGTGGAGAGCGTGTTGTGGTACGATTCCGTGGCGGACCTCTCCATCCCCATGGAGCTGCTGCCGGATAAGCTGTATAACGAGTTCAATACCGATGATGCCACCATGCTGGCGGTGTTCTTCGACTCCGCCACCTCGGAGGACGTGACCATGGACGCCATCCGTGAGATCCGCTCCATCGCCGGCAAGCAGTGCTTCGTGTCGGGTATGTCGGCGCTGGTGACGGATCTGAAGGACCTGTGCGAGCAGGAGGAGCCTATCTATGTGGCGCTGGCCGTGGCCTGTGCCTGCGCCGCCATGATGCTGCTGCTGGACGGCTGGCTGGTTCCATTCGTGTTTCTGGCCAGCATTGGCATGGCCATCGTCTATAACCTTGGCAGCAACTTCTTCCTGGGAGAGATCTCCTACATCACCAAGGCCCTGTCTGCGGTGCTGCAGCTGGCCGTGACCATGGACTACTCCATCTTCCTGTGGCACAGCTACAACGAGCAGCTGACCCTGCAGAGCGACCACAAGGAGGCCATGGCGGTGGCCATCCACAACACCTTTACCTCCGTCATCGGCAGCTCTGCCACCACCATCGCCGGCTTCATCGCCCTGTGCTTCATGTCCTTCACGCTGGGCCGTGACTTGGGCATCGTCATGGCTAAGGGCGTGCTGCTGGGCGTGCTGGGCTGCGTGACCATCCTGCCGTCCCTGATCCTGGTGCTTGATAAGCCTCTGCAGCGGACACGGCATAAGTCCCTGATCCCCGATATGGGAGGCTTTGCCAAGGGCGTGTGCAAGATTTTCCCTGTGTTTCTGGTGATCTTCGCCCTGCTTGTTGCCCCGGCCTACATCAGCTATGATAAGACCAATGACGAGGTGTACTACGACATGGGCCAGTGCCTGCCAGAGGACATGGAGTACGTCATCGCCAACAAGAAGCTCTCCCAGGAGTTTGACATCGCCTCCACCCATATGCTGCTGGTGAACGCCGATCTGCCGGACAGCGACGTCCGGTCCATGATCGACGAGATGGAGCAGGTGCCGGGCGTGAAGTATGTGTTGGGCATGGAGAGCGTGGTAGGCCCCATGATCCCCATGGAGGTGCTGCCCGATTCCGTGCGCTCCATGCTGGAGAGCGACCAGTGGGAGCTGCTGCTCATCAACTCCGAGTATAAGGTGGCCTCCGATGATGTCGATCAGCAGATCGATCAGCTGAACGCCATCCTGAAGAAGTATGACGAGGGCGGAATGCTCATCGGTGAGGCCCCCTGCATGAAGGACATGATCGAGACGACGGATCACGACTTTAAGGTGGTCAACGCCATCTCCATCGCCGCCATCTTTATCATCATCACGCTGGTAGAGGGAAGCTTCTCCCTGCCCTTCGTCCTGATCGCCGTCATCGAGCTGGCTATCTTCATCAATCTGGGCCTGCCCCATGTGCTGGGCCAGTCCGAGGCTCAGAAGGCCATCGAGAACCTGAACGATACCCAGCAGGTGAAGGACGACTGCTGGACCGGCACCATCCAGAAGGAGCTGCCGGTGAGCATGAGCATCCACTACACCTGGACGGCAAGACCGTCACCCCCAGCGAGCTGGCGGGCAAGAGCGGCAAGGTGACCATCCGCTTCGAGTATGAAAACAACCAGTATGAGGTGCGTACCGTCAACGGCGTCAGCCAGAAGGTGTATGTCCCCTTCGTGGCCCTTACCGGCGCCCTGCTGGATACCTCCCACTTCTCCAATGTCACCGTCTCCAACGGTAAGCTCATCAACGACGGCGACCGCATCGCTGTTATGGGGATGGCCTTCCCCGGCCTGCAGGAGGATCTGGGCATCAGCAAGGAGCAGCTGGACCTGCCCGACTATGTGGAGATCAGTGCCGATGTGACGGACTTCACGCTGGAGACCACCCTCACCGTCGTCTCCAACAGCCTCCTCAATGCGGTGGATACCGACGATCTTACCTCCGGCGATCTGGGGAGCCTGTCCGATTCCTTGGGCAAGCTCACGGATGCCATGGATCAGCTGATGGACGGTTCCTCCCAGCTGTATGACGGACTCTGCACGCTGCTGGACAGCTGCGGACAGCTGTCTGACGGCGTGGATCAGCTGACGGACGGTCTGGATCAGCTCAGCTCCAACAACAGCGCCCTGAACGCCGGGGCCAAGCAGGTCTTTACCTCCCTGCTGGCTATGGCCGATGAGCAGCTGCAGCCCCAGCTGGCGCAGGCGGGCATCACCATCCCCTCTCTGACCATTGACAACTACACCACCGTGCTGGGCGGCGTGCTGGCCCAGCTGGACGAGGCCGGTACGCTGGCTGAGCAGGCCGCCCGTGAACAGGTGACTGCCGCCGTGGAGGCCGCACGGGATCAGATCCGTGCCGCTGTGACCGAGGCCGTGCAGCAGCAGGTAACGGCTCAGGTGACGGAGCAGGTGCGCCAGCAGGTGCTGGGTCAGGTACTCAACGCCATGGGCTACACCATAGAGCAGTATCAGCAGAGTCCTGAGCTGAAGGCGCAAGTGGATGCCGCCGTGGAGCTGCAGATGCAGACTCCGGCTATGCAGCAGACCATCTCCGAGAATGTGACGGCCCTTATGGGGACGGAGGAGGTCCAGCAGAAGATCGACGCCGCCACGGAGCAGCAGGTGCAGCTGAAGATCGAGGAGACTATGGCCTCCGACGAGGTGCAGCAGAAGATCATGGCCGCTACGGAGCAAGCCTCCGCCGGTGCCGTGCAGATCCGCAGCCTGAAGCAGCAGCTGGATCAGTACAACGTGTTCTACATGGGCCTGAATAGCTATACCGCCGGTGTGGATCAGGCCGCCGCCGGTGCTCAGCGGCTCCAGAGCAATATGCCCGCCCTGCTGGACGGCGTGAAGCAGCTGCGGGACGGCGCCATGCAGCTCTCCGACGGACTGAAGCAGTTCAATGAGGAGGGCGTGGAGAAGCTGGTCAGCGTGCTGGGCGACGACGTGGAGGGTCTGGCGGAGCGCCTGACCGCCACGGTGGAGGTCTCCCGCAACTACCGCAGCTTCTCCGGGCTGACGGACGGCATGGACGGCGCTGTGCGCTTCATCTACCGCACCGAGGCTGTGGAAAAGGCCGAGTGATTCCGTTTCCTTACAGAGTAAGAAGGCGGCAGCCCATAGGGCTGCCGCCTCAGCGTATCGAAAAAGTCTTTTCGACACGCTGAGGCATTTTTCAGAACTTCAAAAAAGTTCTGAAAAATGGGGATCATCATCGTGCAGGACACCCTTCCCGGGTTTCCCGCACACACCCTTCCGCCCCGTTGACGAGAGGTTCTCACTTTTCTCGACAGACTCAGGCGGCAGCCCATAGGGCTGCCGCCTTTGGTGTCGGGAGGGCATTGCCCGCCCCGGTATCCTCTCCGTCATCGCAAAAGCCCGCCGCTGGCGGGCTTTTGTGCGCTCTTGGAGGCCCGTCCGCACCCTCCCCGCACCCGGCGGAGGTGGGCGGCATACAATGGTCTATCCTTAGGGAAGGGGGAGGCGTGGTGGAGCATACATATACCGTGGCGCTGGCGGGAAACCCCAATGTGGGAAAAAGCACCGTATTCAACCGCCTGACAGGGCTGCGCCAGCACACGGGCAACTGGCCCGGCAAGACCGTGGAGCGGGCAGAGGGGTATTTTTCGCAGGCGGGGCAGCGGTTCCGGCTGGTGGATCTGCCGGGGACCTATTCTCTGGCCTATTCTCTGGCGGCGGATTCGCCGGAGGAGGAAGTGGCCGGGGCGTTTTTGCAGAGCGGGCAGGCGGATGCCGTCATTGTGGTAGTGGACGCCTCCTGCCTGCGGCGGGGGCTGATCTTGGCTCTGCAGCTCCGCCAGCAGACCCAGCGGCTGGTGCTGTGCGTGAATCTCATGGACGAGGCGGCCCGCCGGGGCATCACACCCCAAACAGAGCGCCTGGGGCAGCTGCTGGATGTGCCGGTGGTGGCCACCGCCGCCCGCAGCGGGAAGGGCTTGGCGGAGCTGCGGCATCAGGCGGCGGAGGTGTGCCGCCGGGAGTCGTGGGAGGACGGCTGGAAGCTGACCTACGTCCCGCCGGTGGAGGCGGCGCTGGGACTGCTGGAGACGGGAATGGGGCGGCAGAGCCTCACCATGGCCATGGGCTTCGGCTGCAACGCCTGCGGCGTCACCGGCTGCCGCATCATCGCCAGCCCCAGGGAGCGGCTGGTGGCCATCCTCACCAACTGCTTCGTTCCATGCAACGGCCGCTTCCCTACGCTGATCGCCCTGATCGGCCTGTTCTTTCTGGGGGATGCCGCCGGGCCGGGACGGTCGGCACTGGCAGCGGCGGTGTTTTTAGGGGTCATCGTGTTCTGCGTGGCCATGACGCTGGCCATGTCCAAGCTGCTGAGCGCCACGGTGCTGCGAGGACAGCCCTCCTTTTTTTCGCTGGAGCTGCCGCCCTATCGCCTGCCCCAGGTGGGGCGGGTGCTGGTGCGCTCCCTGCTGGATCGAACGGTGTTTGTGCTGGGACGGGCGCTGACGGTGACGGCCCCGGCGGGGCTGCTGATCTGGGGGATGGGGAACATGGACGCCGGGGGCGTCTCTCTGCTGGAGCGGGCCGCCGGGGTACTGTCCCCGCTGGGACGGCTCATGGGGCTGGACGGCATGGTGCTGCTGGCCTTTCTGCTGGGCTTTCCCGCCAATGAGATCGTGCTGCCCATTCTCCTGATGGGCTATCTGCACACCGGGACGCTGGCGGAGTGCGGCGGGCTGGAGGCGCTGCGGGCCATTTTGCTGCACAGCGGCTGGACCACGGAGACGGCCCTGTGTATGATGGCCCTGTGCCTGCTGCACTTCCCCTGCGGCACTACCTGCCTCACCATCCGCCGGGAGACCGGCGGCTACCGGTGGATGCTGCTGGCCATGGTGCTGCCGACGGCGGTGGGGATAGCGGTCTGTATGCTGATCCATGGAGCCTTCGGGCTGCTGGGATAAACGGGCAAAGAGAGCCGGGAGAGCATCGCTCTCCCGGCTCCCTTTGCAGTCAGGTCTCCATGTGCTTGCCCAGAAAACCCGCCACGGCTTGAGCCAGCTTGTACTCCCCCTCGCCGGGGAGACGATCCTCCGCTGAGACAAAGAGTACCAGCCCCAACACGTCGCCGCCGCACAGGATGGGGGCGGCCACCGCCGCCGCATACTGCCCGGTGCTCTCGGAGACCGGCAGCCGCTCCTGCCCGGAGCGGTACTGATAGATGCTGCGCTGCTCCATGATCTGCTCCAGCTGCGGAGAAAGGTTCTTGCCCAGCAGCTCCCGTTTCCCGGCCCCGGCTACGGCCACGATGCCGTCCCGGTCGGTGACAGCGGCGGTGAAATCCGTGTTGCGGGACAGGGTGTCGCAGAATTGGGCGGCGAAGTCCTCCAGCCCGCCGATGAGGGAATACTTCTTGAAAATGACCTCCCCGTCCCGTGTGGTGTAGATCTCCAACGGGTCGCCCTCACGGATACGCATGGTGCGGCGGATCTCCTTGGGGATCACGACCCGGCCCAGGTCATCGATGCGCCGCACGATCCCAGTTGCTTTCATCTATATACATCCTCCAGCTGTTGAGTTTTGTTACCGGCGATGGTGGGTGTGCTTGCCCTTCTTCATCGGCGGTATGCCTATTTTCTGCAATGGCGGCAAAAATATGTAGCCGCCGCTGTTGGGGGTTTCTGGAAAATGCATGGGCTGCGGGATCGTGTGCGGGTTGGAGGGATGTGCTGTATCCGCTGATCAAAGAGACACAAATGTAGGCAAAAAGAAATCGAGTGTCCTCATCCAACTCTCAGGTTGGTTATGAACACTCGATTTGGTGCGAGTGGCGATACAGAACTTTTTGAAAAACATAGTAATATCAATGGTTTCTGGCTTTCGGACAACAAAATTTCTTGCTTGTAACTTCATATTCAGTCCTCAAATTCAAGGCGATTGTTGAAAAACAGTCGCCTTTTTCTATACCCAAGTGAACCCCATCAAAGATGTTGAGATTAGGGTGGAAAAACCGCTGTTTTATCCGCTGTGGTTTGCGTTCCAAAGCGAGCATGAGTGTTTTCCTATGTGGTAGTCTGCGGAGGCATACAGACGGGTAAACCGCTCAAAATCAACACTTTTTATTTTCACAGGAAGGAGGTGCGAAGATGGCTGTTTTTCGTATTGAAAAGACCCGTGATTATACGGTCATGTCGAACCATCACTTGAAAGATCGAACGCTGACCCTGAAATCCAAAGGGCTGCTGTCCATGATATTGTCGCTCCCTGACGAGTGGAATTATACCACCAGAGGTCTTGCGGCGATTTGTCGGGAAGGTGTGGACAGCATCGGTGCGGCGTTGAAGGAGCTGGAAACCCACGGGTATATCCGGCGCACCCAGCTTCGGGACGAAAAAGGCAAGATCACGGATACCGAGTATGTCATTTACGAAATGCCTCAGTGCGAGCCGCCGTCAAGCCCAGGTACGCCTTTACCGGGTACGGCAAAGCCATATACGGAAAACCCGGATATGGGTATCCCGGATACGGCGGAACCGTGTACGGAAAACCCCGCACAATTAAATACTAATCAAACAAAGACTGATTTATCAAGTACGGAGATATCAAATCCTATCCCATCAAATCCCTACCCCCGCAGGGACAAGGATGGGAATGGATCGGATGGGAGCCAGAGAATGTTATCGTGAAGTGATTTTGGACAACATCGAGTACAGCTATCTGGTGCAGGACAGCCATATCGACCGTGAGCAGCTTGACGAAATCGTTGACCTGATCGTGGATACCGTATGTTCTGCCCGCAAAGTCATCCGCATTGCCGGAGATGATTATCCGGCAGAGGTGGTAAAGTCCCGGTTTATGAAGCTGGACAGTTCCCATGTTCAGTATGTCATGGACTGTATGAAGGACAACACCACCTATGTCCGCAATATCAAGAAATACCTTCTGGCGGCGCTGTATAACGCCCCGACCACCATCAACAGCTACTATTCTTCCCTGGTGCAGCACGATATGTACGGGGACGGGCAAAGGGGGCGAGGCTAAATGCAGGAGGAAGTAACGCGGGGCGCCGTAACGCTCATTGTTGACGGAGCCAAGCTAAGCGAGCAAGTCTTTGAAGCCGTCAAAAAGTTCCTGGAGGAAATCCAGAAAAGCCAGAAGCCCAAAATCTACCGCGGCAGGCAGAGCCTTAAACAGCTTGCCAGCCAGAACGCCGGTCTTGCCAATATCGAGATCAGTGACAAGAATATCAAGGCTTTCTCCCGTGTGGCGAAGAAATACCATGTGGATTTTGCCTTGAAGAAGGACACCACTGCAGAGCAGCCTCGTTACCTGGTCTTTTTCAAAAGCCGGGACGCGGATGCCATCACAGCGGCATTTCAGGAGTTTGCCAGCCGGAAAATGAGCCGTGAGGAAAGGCCCTCCATCCGGGAGCGGCTGACCCAGGCGAAGGAACAGGCGGCGGAGAAACCGGAACACCGCACCATTGACCGGGAGAAAGTAAAGGTCAAAGATCGGAGCGTGCAGAGATGAACATGAAAAAACTGTTTTTGCTGAACCTTCCGTATCTTCTGTTTGTGTATCCCTTCGATAAGCTGGCACAGGCTTTTCGGCTTGCGCCCGGTGCTGACCTCTCCGGCAAGCTGCTTTCTATCGGGGACGGCTTCACGGCAGCGCTTTCCTCCCCGTGGCTCAGTTTTCATCCCACGGACCTTCTGATCGGCATAGCCGGTGCGGTGATCCTTCGCATGGCGGTCTACCTGAAAGGCAAGAACGCCAAGAAGTTTCGCCGGGATGCGGAATACGGCAGCGCCCGATGGAGTGCATAATTTTAAGTGTAAATGACACATACATGGACGCACAGGAGGTTATGCACATGACTGATTATAGCAAAATTACAGCCCTTTACTCCCGTCTTTCCGTGGGCGACGAGGACAGGGACGGCGGCGAGAGCAACAGCATACAGAACCAAAAAATATTTTTGGAGAACTATGCCAGAGGGCAGCACCTAACCAATATCCGGCACTACATTGACGATGACGAAAGCGGCAGATTTTTTGACCGCTCCGCCTACTCCCGCATGATGGACGATGTGGAAAACGGGAAAATCGGTGTCTGCATTATGAAAGACCTCACCCGCTGGGGGCGTGACTATCTCCAAGTCGGCAACGCGATGGAGATATTCAGACGGAACAATGTGCGCTTTATCGCGGTCAACAACGGCATTGACAGCGAGAAGCCCGACACATTGGAGTTTGCGCCCTTTATCAATATCATGTCGGAGTGGTACGCAAAGGACATCAGCAAGAAAGTGAAAACGGGCATTAAGACCAAAGGCATGAGTGGAAAGCCGATTGTCACCGAAGCCCCTTACGGCTATATGAAAGACCCGGACAACAAGGATTTTTGGATAATCGACGAAGAAGCCGCCGAGGTTGTCCGTTTGATTTTCCGTCTGTTTATCGGCGGGAAAAACCGAAACCAAATCGCCGTATATCTGACACAGGAGCAAATCCCAACCCCCACTTTCTATATGAAAGACCGAGGGCGGGGAACCTGTAAAAATAAGACGCTCAACGAGGATAGCCGCTGCAAGTGGAACAAAGCCACCTTGACCAATATCCTCACACGGCAGGAGTATTGCGGCGATGTAGTCAACTTCAAGACTACAAAGCATTTCCGGGATAAACATAACCACTATGTAGACCGGAGCCAGTGGCACATCACAGAAAATGTGCATGAGCCGATTATCAGCCGCAGCGATTTTGAAACCGTACAGCGGATTTTGGAAAACGCGCCCGTCAAACGCCCCAACGGGGACGGGGAAATCCACCCTCTGTCCGGCTTGCTTTTCTGTAAGGACTGCGGCGCAAAAATGCACATTCGCATAGATTATCGGAATGGCGGCAAGCGCCATGTTGCCTATTGCAGCGAGTACCACAAGGGAAAAGCAAAAAATCCCAAGTGCAATTCCCCGCACATCATGGACGCGGACTTGCTCATGCAGACCATCGCGGAAGTGCTGAAGAAAATCGAGGACTATTCTATCAGCAACCGGGTGGAGTTTGAAGCCTTAGTGAAAAAGAACCTTGCCATGCAGCAGACCGACCAGACTAAGAAACAGCAGAAGAAGCGTATTCCGCAAATCACGACGCGCCTTGAACAGATTGACAAGGTGCTGAATAAGCTCTACGAGGACAACGCCCTCGGCACGATCCCGCAAGACCGCTATGAGCAGATGTCGCAGAAGTATTCGGAAGAATACTATGCGCTGAAAGCGGAGCTTGCCACGCTCCAAGAGCAGCTATCCGCTTATGAGAACGCGGGAGGACGGGCGCAGAAGTTTTTGAAGCTGACGGAACGCCATGCTGCCTTTACCGAGCTTACCCCTACTATCTCAACGAGTTTATCAGCCGGATTGAAGTGCATGAGCGCGACCAGAAAAGGGCGAGATACGCAATCCAGCACATCAGCATATATTTCAATTATATTGGCAAGTTTGAGAATGAAGTGACACAGCTTGCAGAACCGACCGAGCAGGAAATCCGGCAAATGCGTGAGGAAATCGAAGAAGCCAAAAAGGAAAAGAGCCGCGCCTACCACCGGCAGTATTCAAGGGAGTACCGGGCGCGAAACCTTGAAAAGCAGCGGGAGTATGACCGCATGAAAGCGCGGGAATACCGGGCAAGGCGAAAGGCACAGGCAGCCGCACAGCCCGCACAGTAAAACAGAATAACCGTCAACCAAGAGGGATTTTCCGAACTACGGGAAATCCCTCTTTTGCGCCCAAAGAAAGGAGCCGCCTATGACAGAACAGACCCCCGACAGCATCATCACGACCCAGAGGAACGGGCAGACCATTGTTGCGGAGTTGTTTTTCAATCACAGCAGCACAGAAACATTCCGCGACAAACTGCTCAAACTGGTACTTGCCGACAGTTTGCGTTTATCCGCGTCTGACGGTCAAGAGCCGGAAAAAACAGAAATCTTGCGATAACAGCCGCCCCGACGAACCATTCCCTGTCCGGGCGGTTTCTATTTGAAAATCCTCATTTTCCCCAAGTCAAGAGCCGGGAAAAACACCCGAAAAATGCCCCTATTGCGTAACAGGGGCGCAGAAAGGAGAGTTTATGAGAACAGGGCTGACGAAGCAGGAAAAGACCACCGATATTTGGTTTGACGAGAAAGACCCGCCCATCTTCATCCGCACCCACAACACCGACCTCAAAAACAGGCTGACCGCCTATGCCGCAGCTCACCCCGTCAGTGCCGCCAGATCGACGCAGACCCGGACACGGGCTGCATGGAATTTGAAATCCGCAAGGGGCGTTTCTCTTTCCGTCTGACCGCCCCATACAGAGAGGAACGCCGCAGGGCGGCAAGCGAAGCGGCAAAGAAACATTCCGGCAACTTGACACACCCTATTCAAAAAGATGTGCTATAATTTTTTTGAAAAAGTTTCGGATTAGATGTAGTATTTGCCGCTGAAACCGTAGTACATAGGTGAAGCCCGAAAGGAGGCGGTGAGATGATAGACGACGAAAAAATCATAGAAATGTTTTTTGGACGTTCAGAACAAGGCATACGAGAGCTGGATATAAAATACGGAAAGGTCTGCCACAATCTTTCCTACCATATCGTAGGCAGCAGACAAGACGCGGAGGAATGTGTAAACGACGCTTATTTAGGCGCATGGAACGCCATTCCCCCGGCACGACCTAACCCGCTGCTATCTTATCTTGTTAAAATCGTTCGGAACATTTCACTCAAAATCTATTGGAGAAAGGAAGCAGCCAAACGGAGCAGCCATTACACGATTGCTTTGGAAGAAATTGAAGCCTGTATAGCAGCCCCGAATACAGTAGAAGCAGAAATCGAAGCCAAAGAGTTAGCCCGTATCATTGAAGCATTTTTAGACACGCTGACTACCGAAAACCGCGTTATTTTCATGCGCCGCTATTGGTTTTCCGACAGCTACAGGGACATAGCCGAGTTTATGGGGCTTTCAGAAAAAAACATTTCTGTCCGGCTGACCCGTATCCGCGAGAAGATGAAGCAATATTTGATTGAAAGAGAGGTATTCGTATGAATGCAAAGAAGTTTTCCGACGCTATGAGCGAGCTTGACACAAAATATGTCGATGAAGCTCTCAACTACAAGAAGAAAGCCAAAAAGCCCATTTGGGTAAAGTGGGGGGCTATGGCGGCTTGCTTTGCAGTAATTGCTGTTTTAGGCGTAGGCGTATTTCAAAGTGGATTGTTCGGGAACAAAACTGACATTGCCACTTTGGACAACGGAAATGAAATCATCTTTGTAAAATCGGAAACTGCTGGCTCAAGCATTGACATTGACGGGACTATAACAACAAGGCAACTTACGGAAACGGAAGCTGCATCTCTTTTTCCAAACTTGACCGTTACAGCTCATGCAGTTTTTCGTGTTGAGGATGCTGTTTCCGACAGCAACAAAGAATTGATTGGTTTTGAGGGAAAAATCGAAAATGCCAAAGTGGTAATATCTACAACGGATATAGCACTACTTGATACGAAGATTGTAGGAAGTGAAGAAAGTAGCGAAGTAAATGGCACAAGCGTGACGGCAGGATATTTTGTAACAGACCGGAACAGCATGGGAGAACAGAATGTAATTTACTATGCGACCTTTAAGTTGGGAGATAGCACCGTATATGTTGAAAATGCGGGTGCAAAAACTGAAAGCGAAAGTGTGAAAAACGATTTGGCTACCATTATCCAAGAGCTGATAAATAATGGTGCGCTTGACCTAAGTTCTTTCAACGGATAACCCCATGAAAATTTAATACTACCATCAGGACAGCCGAGCAAATCGACTGTCCTTTTTCTATGCCGACAGGCAGAAAGGAGCGGCCAGCTATGACGAAACCGAGAGAGAAAACCCGCGAGGAATTGACTGCCGAGATTGAGGACGGAAAGAAGAATCCGGCAGTTTGAGAACCGGGAAAAGATGTTGCGTCAAAAGCTATCCAAAGAGGAACGCAGAACACGCAGCCACCGCCTTATCGTCCGGGGCGCAGTCTTTGAAAGCATTGTGCCGGAAGCAAAGAACATGACCGACGAGGAAGCCACAGCACTTCTCCGGCTTGCCTTGACGAGCCAGCCAGCGCGGGAGTTTTTGAGAAAAAGAGCCGAGGAAACGACAAGCTAAATAATCCCTTGGCAACAAGGGCGCACTTATACACCCTTGCGGGCGTGTGCGCTCTGCCGAGGGCTTATCTCCGCACAGGGAACTTTCCCCGCGCTCCGATATGGCGGCTTTGCCGCAACAAGGGGCTGCACCCCTTGCGCCGCTTCGCGGCTATCCCTGCACACCCGCAAAAACAGTACACCCGCCGTTGGCGTCTGTACCATTTTTGCGGGTTTTATTATCCTATCCGGGAGGTGATACCCATAGCCATTTACCATTGGAACATCGGCATTGTGAGCCGAGGAAAAGGCAAATCAGCCGTTGCCGCAGCCGCCTACCGAAGCGGCGAAAAGCTGACAAACGAATGGGACGGAATGACCCATGACTACACCCGCAAAGGCGGCGTTGTCCATACAGAGATCATGCTGCCGCCCCACGCGCCACCCTCATTCTCTGACCGTTCAACCTTGTGGAACAGCGTGGAGCTTTACGAGAAAGCCGGGAACGCCCAGCTTGCGCGTGAGATTGACGCAGCGCTCCCCACAGAATTATCCAGAGAGGAACAGATCCGGCTTGTCCGGGAATACTGTTCCTCTCAATTTGTTTCCAGAGGAATGTGTGTGGATTTTGCTATCCACGACACCAACAGCGGCAACCCCCATTGTCATATTATGCTTACCATGCGCCCCCTTGACGAGCGCGGCGCGTGGGCGGCGAAATCCAAAAAGGAATATGACCTTGATGAAAACGGTGAGCGTATCCGTTTGCCAAGCGGCAGATACAAAACCCACAAGGTTGACCTTACAGGCTGGAACGACAAGGACAACACCCTCTTGTGGCGCAAGGCATGGGCTGACTATACCAACGACTTTTTGGAGAGGAACGGAAGCCCGGAGCGCATCGACCACCGCAGCAACGCCGAGCGCGGCATTGACGAGATACCCACCGTCCACATGGGCGTGGCGGCTTGCCAGATGGAGAAGAAAGGTATCGCCACCGAGAAAGGCGAACTGAACCGAAATATCCAAAAGGCAAACCGCCTTATCCGGGAAATCAAGGCGCAGATCGTCAACCTCAAGGAATGGATTGCCGACCTGTTCAAAGCGCGGGAAACCGCCCCAGAACAGCCGCCGCAATCTCCCAACCTTGCAAATCTGTTGATGGAGTATTTGAGCGTTCAGAGAGAAAAGAGCCGGAAGTATTCGCAGCGTTGGCAACAACAGCACACAGCCGATGAACTGAAAACCATAGCGGCAGCGGTCAACTATCTTTCCGAGCATGGCATCTCGACCCTTGACGAACTGGACGCCTCTCTTTCCTCTGTCAGCGATAAAGCCTATTCAATCCGGGAGGGAATGAAAACCGCCGAGGAACGCATGAAGAAGCTACAAAAGCTAATTGAATACGGGAAGAACTACACAGAGTACAAGCCCATTCACGATGAACTGAAAAAGCTGCAAAACGGCTGGACAAACAAGCGCGACAAGTACGAGGAAGCCCACCGCGCCGAGCTGACCCTATGGAACGCGGCAAGCCGCTATCTCCATGCAAATCTGCCGAAAGGAACAAAGACCTTGCCTATTGCGGAATGGGAACAGGAATATGCTGACCTCAAAACACAGAGGGACAGCGATTATACCAAACTGAAAGATACCCGCACCGAGGTTGCCGAGCTTCAAAAAATCCGCAGGTGCGTGGATATTGCACTCCGCGCCGACCAACCGGAACAGACGCAGAGCCGCACCAAGCGGCAGGAACAGGAGCGATAAAGAAAAGGACGGGCAAGCTGTTTTACTTGTCCATCCTAAATGTTTTCCGATAAAATGGACGCTATTGATTCCTAATATTAAAACCAACTTGCTCTTTCGTCCCTAAATTCGGGCAGGTCACTATGCTCATAAGGATTATAATTATTCAAATTGCAACCAAACTCTTTCAATGATTTTATTTTATTATCCTTTGTCCATTCAACCAGGGAAATTCCATCAAATTCCTCTATGCTCCCATTGTTCATTTCATTTTTGAAATACCACTCCACAATCGTCGTATTTTCTTTGTGGAAGAATTGTTTAATTTCCCAAACAACGACTTTGCCACGGGTATTCCATTCCTGAAACCAGTGTTTTACGATTTGACGGCAAAAATTTATTATAAATTTTTTGGACATTTCAAACCATACTTTCATTATCCAAACTTATTTTTCATTCTACATCAAAACTATGAACAATTCAACCACAGAAAGAGAGGTATCAGCCATGTATTACACCCAAGAACAGATAGACCGCCCAACCAAGCCGCATTGATGAAGATGTGAATACCGCGGGCTTTTTCTTTGCCACCGGGGATATTGTCATTTTTTTACGAGGAAGCCGCCCACCATAACGCCGTATTCGTAGGGCGGGATGAGGACGGAGTACCACGCTACGCCCACCAGCGCGGCACAGCCGGGAGCTTCCGGCTTGATGTGAAAGGCAGCGACAAAGCCTTTAACTTCTGCTACCGGGGCGAGGGCGAAAGATTGTTTGTTTTTGAAGCCCCTATTGACCTGTTATCTTTCCTCTGCCTGTTCAAAAAGGAATGGCAGAAACAAAGCTACCTTGCACTGGGCGGCGTGGGAGATCCGAATATCAAGACCGTGTACCTCTGCCTTGACAGCGATCAAGCCGGAAATGACGCTTGCAGCCGCCTTGCAGAGCTTGTGCCGGAGGGGTTGACCGTCCACCGCCTTGTGCCGCTTTACAAGGACTGGAATGAGGTATTGCAGCACCGGGCAGAAATCGCAGACGGGAAGTATTTGCGTGAAGCGGTCTACGGCTTGAAAGAGCCGCCGCAGGAAGAAACCGTTGAGATTATCCGAATGAGTGAGGTTGATACACAGACCGTTGAATGGCTATGGGAGCCGTATATCCCCTTTGGGAAAGTAACCATTGTGCAAGGCAATCCCGGCGAAGGTAAGACCACTTTTGCCCTACGCCTTGCCGCCGCCTGCACCACCGGGGGAACGCTGCCGGGAATGAAATCCTTGCCGCCATTCCAAGTGATTTACCAGACCGCCGAGGACGGGCTGGGCGATACCGTCAAGCCCCGCTTGATGGAAGCAGAAGCCGACCTTGACCGCGTACTTGTGATTGATGAAGCCAAGCGGGAGCTTACCCTCTCCGACGAGCGCATAGAAAAGGCAATCACGCAGAACGGGGCGCGGCTGATTATCCTTGACCCCATACAGGCGTACATGGGCGAAAAAACCGACATGAACCGGGCAAACGAAGTGCGCCCCATGTTCCGCCGCCTTGCCGATGTTGCCGAGCGTACCGGGTGCGCCGTTATCCTTATCGGACATCTCAACAAAGCTGCTGGAGGGCAGAGCGCATACAGGGGCTTAGGTTCTATCGACTTTAGAGCCGCAGCAAGGAGCGTCCTTTTAATCGGGCGCGTGAAGCGAGAACCGAATGTGCGCGTTATCGTCCATGACAAATCTTCCCTTGCGCCGGAGGGCAAGCCCGTTGCCTTTTGCCTTGACCCGGAAACGGGCTTTTCGTGGATAGGCGAATATGATATAACCGCCGACGAGCTGCTGTCCGGCGCGGGCGGCAACACCGCCACCAAGACCGAGCAAGCCGAAAGGCTGATACTTGACCTGCTTGCAGACGGGAAAGAGCTTGCCAGTGAGGACATTGTAAAAGCCGCAGCCGAAGCCGGAATATCCGAGAGGACGGTACAGAACGCCAAGCGCAACATGAGCGCGGTTTTAGGCGCGAAGCGTATCGGCGGGCAATGGTACAACTTCCTAAAGAAGCCGCAGCCACCCCAACCCGCAAACTGAAAGTGCAAAACGCAGAGCCTTTGCGCTTTGCACTTTCGCACTTTCACAAAGTTTGAACAAAGCAGAAAAATTTCCTGTCCGCTAAAGAACCCTTGACAAAGCGTATCACCAGGGCGGCAATCATCGAAAAGCTGGTGGCAGCCGGATTTGTGGAGCGCAAGGGCAAAAACCTGATCCCCACGAAAGCCGGTATCAACCTTGTCACGGTCCTACCGGAGCCGCTGACCTCTCCCATGCTGACAGCGGAGTGGGAACAGAAATTAACGGAGATCGCAAGGGGCGGCGCTGACCCGGATACTTTCATGGACGGTATCCGCACGATGGTCCAGGAGATCGTGTCCACCTATTCCTGTATTTCCGAGGACGGCAAAAAGCTGTTTGCCCCGAAGAAGGAAGTAATCGGCACCTGCCCCCGCTGCGGTCAGTCAGTCTATGAGGGCAAGAATAACTTTGCATGTTCAGATCGATCCTGCGGTTTTGTCCTCTGGAAAAATGACCGCTTCTGGACGAGCCGCAAGAAGGAACTGACAAAGAAGATGGCAACGGACCTTCAAAAGGGTTGTCAAGCTGGAAACAGGCCACTTTTCAAAAACACGGGCGGCAAACATCAATTTCAAGGGAATTTTCAAAAAGGTGCTGATGGCAGAGAATAAGACTTTGGAACATTTACCCGAAGTGAGGGCGGCGGTGGCTGCCCTCTCCCCGGAGGACCGGGAGGTGCTGGCGGCGGTGCAGGTCTCGCCCTTCAAGCTGCCATTTTACGGAACACGGATATATTTCTCTTTCCGGCGACGAGTGGGTGCATGAACGCCCTGCGGAGCCGGAGAAAAAGCCCTCCATCCGGGAACGGCTGAAACAGGGCAAGAAAGAATGTGCGGAGAAAAACAAGACGCAGCCCCACAAGGAAAAGTCTGCGCCGGAACTGTAAGGAGGTGCTGATATGCCATATTACGATCACGACAAGGATTATCCCTTTGCCGCCTTTATCACCAATCTTGGGAAGTACAATGAGGGCGAGTGGGTGAAGTTTCCCACCACCGCCGAGGAATTGAAGGAAGTGTTTAAGCGGATCGGAATCGGCCAGAAGGATGACTTCGGCCAGCCCTATGAGGAATGGTTCATCACGGACTATGACTGCTATGTGGACGGCCTCTATGACAAGCTGGGCGAATACGAAAATTTGGACGAGCTCAATTATCTGGCGTCGAAGCTGGATGAAATGAGCGAAAGCGAATACGCACAGTTTCAGGCCGGTATGGAAATGGGCGACCATTGCGGCAGCCTGCAGGAGATCATCAACCTCACCGAGAATCTGGATTGCTATGAGGTTTACCCCGATATCCATGACTATGACGATCTGGGCCGCTATTACATCGAAGAACTGGACGTTATGCAGGTGCCAGAGCATTTGCAGAATTACATCGACTATGAGGCCTACGGCCGGGACGTTGCGTTGGAGGAAAACGGCACCTTCACGGATCAGGGCTATGTGCGTGATACGGGTGACAGTTTCCATGAGTATTACGACGGTGAGCGCAGCAGTATCCCCGACGAGTACCGGGTGATGACCTTTCAGGACGATCTTCCCGAAGAAGAAAAATCCGAGTGGGCTATGGATATCGCCTTTGACATGGACGAGTTTTTCCGTCAGAACGATCCGCAGTATGCGGCGGAGCACCCGGAGGCACACGCCGCAAAGGAGGGAACTTTACGAAAACCTGATGGCAGGACGCGTTTCCGCTTTGGATGAAAAGCTGGCGGCGCTGGGGCAGACGCAGGAGGACTATCTTCCTTCGGAGATCGAAAAATTCAAGGACACCACGGGCTATGAGGAATTTCTTGATTTTGACCCGGCGGAGGTCAAGGCCGCTTTGGATGACCCGGAGAAGTCCCATGCGGATGAAATGCTGTCCGCTGCGGAGAAGGTTGCCTTGGAAAAGATGACTGTGCTTGTAGTGGAACCTATGAAGGAACCCTATGTGAAGGAGATCGACCCCGATCTTCATTCCCTGCAGGCGGAGGTCGGCGGAGACATTGGCGCAACTTATCCCTATTCTGACCCGGTGGCGCTGGTTTGTAATGATGAAGGAAAGCTCATAGGGCTTGATCTGAACCGTGGGCTGCGGGATGAAAATGGAGAAATTTATGATATCGTAGCAGGTACTTTCCTGGTGGTTGGACTTGGTGAGGAAGATTTTGCCTCCCTGTCCCCGGAACTGATCCAGAAATACACGGAACAGTTCAAAACGCCAGAACGATTTATGCAGATCAATGGCAATATCATTGTTCTCCCTGTCCCCGCAGAGAAGCAAGACCTCACTTTTCTGCCAGACCGTTTTGAGACCGGGGAGCGTGTGCAGACACCGAGGGGCAGCTTCCAGGTGACTGCCATGAGCCGGGAGCAGATGGAGGCGGCCGGTTACGGTGTCCACCATATTTCCGATGATGGAAAGTATCTTATCATGGGAAACGGCACACGGGCCTTTGCCGTGGCAGCAGAACAGCCGGAAAAGGACAATCCTCTCCGCACCGCTGAAATGACGCTGGAGGATGACTACGGCATGATCGACGGCGTTATCAACAACGGCAGACGCGGCGAAGAATTGGAAAAAGCCCAGGGGTACGCAGAACGGATAACGCCGGAGAAGCCTTCCATCCGCGAGCGGTTGGAGGACGCCAAACGGGAGTGTGCCGAGCATAAGCCCCCGGAGGGCAAAAAGCCCGGCCGTGATGTGCCGGAGCATGACTGCCTATGAGCCGAAGCAAGAAATGGCGGTTGGAATGGGCATTTTTCCTGGGTGAGAACGGCCGGCGGCAGTATAACCATATCTGCAAAAAATGTGTTCACGGCTGCAAGCAGAGCTTCCGGGCATGTCTGGTCGCTTGTCCGCATTACAGTTCCAAACGGTCTAAAATCTGTGAGGATAAGGGTGGGAAAACCGCAAAATAATCCCCTGTATCCGCGGTTTCAAAGAGAACCTTTATGATTTCTCATGTGCTGCTCTGATTTCCAATAGGCAGCGAAAACAATTCGATTTCACACACTTTCTGTCACGCAAAGCGGGAGTACAGCCTTTCGGTTCGTCCGATTGACTGTACTCCCGCTTTTTTATACTCTGACTCTGGTCTGAACTCTTTCTGTAATTTTTAACTTAACGTTATTTCGCAGCTGGTTATACAAATCAATATTTTCTTCTGATTCGTAGGAAAAAGTCACACATAACGCATAGGGTTGAGGTTGCTCTTGCTGGGCGTACTTAAACCGCTCTTTACCGGACACCAAAACATAAATGTACGGCTCATCATTTCCGGACCACAAAAGATCAGCACCTCCACCAGGCCCTTTTTGCCAACGTCTCTGCTGTAATGTAGACTTCTGAACGGCATCATATCCAGGGACGAAATCCTTTATTTTATACGCATCCGGAAGATTTTTGAAGTCATCTTCTGTGTCTGTACCTGCCGCTCTTTTAGCTTTATACTTGATTAGTGTGTCTTCATCAATTCTACGGAAAATTTCAATCCATAAATTGTTAGCCAAATACTCCTTGCGTCCCATTCGCGTTACAGGATTATATGCCAAGCTTACGGTTATGGATTTGTTCGCTCTCACCTTTAAGAATTGTTGAGGTACGGGAATTTTATACAGGTGGAAATCTCGTAGTGGAAGTCTATCTTCCGCAAAGAGTGTTACGGTATTATCAGTTGATGTAAGCAATTGTTCTGAAACTTTTCCATACCCAATTAAGCGCATTAACCTCTCACGTTTTGGATTATCTAGACCAGTATAATGAACATCGGTCGATGCCATTCCCCATACTCTCATCTCTTCAGAACACTTTGCGGAATTTGCAAGCATTGCTCGAATTAGGTTTGCAGACGGTCTCCCCTGAAGCTGATTTTCCAAAGCGCGTTCCAGCCTTGCAGCCATATGAGTAACATGCGGAGCGGAAAAGCTTGTCCCGCAATACCCCTTGAACACCTTATCTACAGTGTGGTTCAAAGTAGGCTCCATAAGATTCTGGTCTGTTTTCAACCACCGACTATTTCCACGACTAATTTGATGAATAGAATAATTCCCTCCGTAATCAACAAAATCAGGCTTAATCGATTTGTTGACCCCTTTTCCAATCCTGGTAAAGACCGAGGGATAATCCTTTAATCCAACAGATACAGGGTTAATGGCAGCTGTACCTCTAGGAATAGCTGGTTCAGAGAAACGAGCAATCGAACCAACTGTAATGCTAAGTGCCGAGGTTGCGGGATCTATTAGGCGATGTTCTGGGGCAAATAACTGGTCACGCGCTTTTTGCATCAACTCGTCTCTTGATCCAAATTCGTTTATTTCTGGAGTGGAAACATTGCCAGCACTTACGATAATTACAATGTCTAATTCGCGAGAAAGGTCATCTAACATACTGGCCCACGGAAATTGACGCCCACCATTATATAAGCTTTCGCTATTTCCGGCGGACAGATTAAAAATACGACACCCATATGTTTCGTAAAAATATGTAATAGCATCTTTTACTAGTTTTTCGGGTCGCACATCCTCACGGAAACAAGGGTTCCCCCATTCATCATTATGCATGATTTTACCGTTACAAATGCGAACAAGAGGAGTAAACACCCCACTCTCCATAGAACTGTTAAAATCACCATAAACAACAATACCTGCTACACCAGTACCGTGCCCGTTCATATCAGCTGCCGTTTGCTCTTTCGTATCAAAATCTTCTTCTGCAACTACCACATTTTGGAGTAACGGATTGCCAGTAAATACACCAGAATCTAATACTGCAGCTAACGGAGCATCCTCTCCAAGCGTATCGTTCACAATTGGATCATAATCATGCATATAGAGTTCAAAGGGCTCTTGGCTGATAGTTTCAAAGGGCAGCTCAACTGCACATATGATATCCATATTCAGCAAAGCGTTCAAAGAAAACTCATTGACCTTGGCGCGCCCCAATAAGAGTCCTGAAATTTCAAATAAATCTCCTAAGAGTTGACTGCCTTGAGTTCCTAATGCCTGCCTTATTTGGCTCTCTATTTCCAATACCTTCGAACGGTCATTATTGTACCAAACATCAATATTGACAATGAAGAAGCCCATATCAGCTGTTATGGTTTCCGTGAACAACTTAAGCTTTGGCCCTATGCGATCGTCACGCGTCATGCTACGGACAGCATCAATACAGCTAAACAGGTCCCGACGCTTTGCATAGGTTATCAATTCCACCATCTGTGTTTGTTTTTTTACCGCAAACTCAATATCTTTTTTGCTGTAGTTCCGCTTCCCGGCAAGAATGCATTTTCGCATAATTGTTTTGCAGATATTTTCAACATCGGCATAAGAAAACTTTTCTGTAGTACCTAAAAATGTCTCAAAAGCATGGGCGGGACCATTAAACTGCTTTAACCGCAACGAAAAGAGTTTAATCTTCTCGTCATTCGATGGTAAATCAAACCGAATTGTATCATCAAATCTACGCCAGATGGCGTAATCTAAGGATTGTTCAAAATTTGTTGCGGCAATAATAATTGAATGCCCTTTGAAATTGTCAAGCTGTTGCAGGAATGTGTTCACCACTCGTTTACGTCCTATAGCATCAAATTCATCAAATAGAATTACAAAGCTATCGTCCTTTGCAAGATCAAAAACTTTTCTAATATTACTTGCTGTCTCTCCCAAGTACGATGATACCAGGGCATCAAATCTGACATACATTAACGGTATTCCGATTTCTGCAGCAAGGATACTTGCACATACCGTTTTTCCGCAACCAGGCGGTCCATAAAAGAGCAGTTTGTTTATTGGCGCTACACCATTACTGATAAGGATATCCCAGTTCTGAAATTCGCGGATTACTTCTTCTAATTGTAATACTTTCTCTTGAGGAAGAATTACATCATCAAGGTACTTATCTGGATATACAATTTCGACTAATCGTGCTTCTTTATCGGTGTTTTGTGCAACAACAGTTTTCATTGTTGGCATAGAACTTCTATATTGTTTCTTAGCACCGTTCAGAACCATTTCCAAGTCATCAGCCAATATCGAATGGTTCTTTTTCCGTTCATCAGCGATAATCTCGTGGGCGGTTTTTATGAATAATTCTCTATCGTCGTTATTAAAACTGCTAAAGAGTTTTTTTAGCAAATCAGCACGTGCCATGGTTTCAGTCTCCTTTCATAATTGCAAATTGAATTGAACAGCACAGTTAATACTTGACGAGTTCTGTCATAATTGCGTCATCAACGCAATTCTTTTTGCAATATTCCAGAAGCCGCATTTTTGCTAATACACTTGGCGCAGTATGACCATTTTCCCACCTGTTTATTGTGGAAAAGCTTACATTTAATTCTCTGGCAAATTGTTCTTGGGTGTAATTTTGCTGCTTTCGTATATGTTTCAGAATTTCAGAAAAGGTCATGTGTACAGTTCCTCCTATTTATTATTATAGCAGGTGCTATAGCAAATGGCAAGTAGCTATCTATGTTTTACAAAACATTAGTCCGTTCTTTTACTTGTTCCATTGGTGTAAGGAATAAAGCCTCAATATTCTGTTTGACGGTCTCATATTCCTGGACCTCACTCCTTGCGGTTTTGTACTCCGTAAGGAGCCGTTCCTTTTCTGCGTTGAGATTAGCAAGCTCCGTTTTCATGCTTTCCGTGGTCGGCAGCGGCACAGTCCCCAGCCGCTTCAATTCTCTGGCGGCCGCTTCAAAAAGGATGATCTCGCTCTCATGCCCCCGCAGGAACTTTTCTTTATTATTCGATTTGCGGTATCGGTCATAGATCGGCTTTAGCTGACGGTAAGTTTCAGCGTGCTTCATCACAAGGGTAAGTTCGGCACTTCTGCTTTCTATCCGCTTGATTTCTGTATGAGCGGTATCCCTGCGTGCGGATACTGCGGTCAGTTTGCTTTCCAGTTCTCCATAACTGCTTATCCCGTGTTCGGTCAGGAAATTCATGGTCTTGGCGGCCTGTTTCAGATTGTTCAGTTTCGCCCAATGGGTGAAGCCTGCACTCTGCTGCGCCTTGATGTTGTTCTGAATATCAATGAGCAAGCTGATCTTTCCGTCCTGCTGTTTCGGCTGGCGGGAAGGTCTGGCGCGTCCGGCGATCCGGGCAGCAAGGGCTTCTTCGGTGTAGTCCGCACCCAGGGTTTTCAGACGGGTGAATCGTTCCTGATCCGGCGCTCTGGCGGAGATATATTTGCCCCGCTTGATCTCATAGCCTTCTCTCCGCAGGCGACGAAGCAGTTCTTCTAAATCGGAACAGGCTGGCAGGAGCCGGTCAATGGCCGCTTTCAGCTTTGCCTTATAGCTGGTGCCGTTCTG
>VOFI01002409.1_pt1 | contig 36990 bp, 25 predicted proteins | sample 5384131 | NCBI WGS metagenome assembly VOFI01 (sample SAMN12384728, study PRJNA508395) | human gut metagenome | isolation source: healthy gut H | host: Homo sapiens | reverse complement strand
TATTCACTCATTATACAAAGAAAACAACTTTATTTATCCCTGTATTCGTATATACGCACATTAAAGTAAAGCTAAAAAAAGGGAAGAAAAGAAATGGCTCCGGCAAAGCCGAACTATACTTGCAGACTTTCTCTTTGGCTGCAATAACAAGCTAAAATATCCGTGAACCCATCTACGATTTTACAGCCATAATCGGCGAAATAATCACCGATATGCCTTATCTTTGTGGACCGGGGATTGCAAGGGCTAAAGGGCGATTTCCTTTTTTCCTCCGTTTGAAGACAAACTAAGGTTAAAAACGTTAAATCTTCAATTTTCGGCGAAAAACAAGTAAATTTTCGAGCCTTTCTATCTTTTAAGCCATAAATTACTGGTAATCAACTAATCTAATATGCTGCATCGGAAAATAAACAACCTAAGAATCATTGCCTTATACCCAATTTGAATTCCTAAATATTATGGCAGACAATTATATCGAAAGACAATACGAACAATATGAAGCCAGAAAAGCGGCTTGGGAAAAAGCACGCAAATATGGCAAAAAGAAAACGGGGATCACTCACCCTGCTAGAACTGAACAACCGGGCCAAACGACAACAGAGCCCCATCATTATAAAAGAGTATTTGTTACGGGAGGAGCCAATGGAATTGGTAAAGCCATTGTAGAAATATTCTGTAAAAGTGGGTATCGGGTGGCATTTTGCGACAAAGACGAAATAGCAGGAAAACGTACTGCAGAAGAAACAGGAGCCATTTTTCATCAAGTTGACATAAGCGACAAGGATATGCTTGAACACTGCATGCAATCCATCATTGAGGAATGGGATGACATTGATATTTTAATCAATAACGCAGGTATCAGTGACTTCTCTCCTATCACTGAAACAAGCATAGAAGATTTCGACAGGATTCTATCCATTAATCTACGCCCGGTATTTATTACTTCACGCTTTATAGCTATCCACCGTCAATCGCAAACAACATCAATCCGTACGGAAGAATCATCAATATCTGCTCTACCAGGTATTTAATGAGTGAATCCGGCAGCGAGGGATATGCAGCTTCTAAAGGGGGAATCTATTCACTGACACACGCGTTAGCCTTGTCACTTGCCCAATTCCATATCACAGTCAATTCTATTGCGCCGGGCTGGATACAAACCCATGACTACGATCGTCTCCGTCCGGAGGACCATGCGCAACACCCTTCAAGAAGAGTCGGTAAACCGGAAGATATAGCCCGCATGTGTAGATTCCTTTGTGAAGAAGGAAATGACTTTATCCAGAAAAACATCATTGACGGAGGATGACTAAAAAAGATTTTTTTTTTGAATAATATAGTTCCGAACCAAACATACAGAAGTAAATGGAATATGGTATTATAACGTACTAAAACCATCTCCACTTTTCCACTCCATGATACATTTTACTTTAAAGTCCTTGTTTCTATTTAAATGATACTCCAAATAAAAAGCTGCCCGGAAAATTTCCGGGCAGCTTTTTATTTGCCTCCGTTCAAACAACGGAGTATTCTTTTACAGAAGTTTAAAACTTACGTGTGTTCAGCTTCTTGTCGACCAAAACGCCATCAATAGCTTTCCAGATCAAACTTCACAGCGCGTTTCGCTTTCAGCTTCAGAATAAACAGATCGTTTGTTCCTTCGAGGGCTTCTTTAGCTCCGAGGTTAACAAATGTAGGATAGAGTGCTTTTGTACCATTGGTATGGAGTCTGTCATAAGTCAGATTTTCCATAGCTTTGAGGTTCAGAGGTTCTACACCCACGAATTCATAATCCTGCTGATTGTATGGCAACGCAAAACTCAACGCATTTACAGAGCGGAGGTTGACACCTTTTACAAGCACTTCAACAACATCACCCTTACTGTAATTCCGTTTAGCAGTACTGATTTCAATGGTACCATCCAGTTTCTCAATCGGCTCTTCACTTACACCATCTTCCAATTGTGTTGCCACTACAGAAATATCATAAGCGTCAATCAAACCATTCTGATCAATGTCGCCTACACTGATATAGCCTTCATAGTCGGAATCACCTTTTCTCAGACCGGTATAGTTGGTATACGAGGTTAAATCGTTATTGTCGATCTTACCATCGTTATTGATATCACCCTGCAAACGGCTCTCGGTTCCGGGAACTTTAAATACATACAATTCCCTTACCCGAACCATAGTTGTTTACACCTTCTGTTACAGCCAGTTTGATATAGCGTGCAGTCGGACGTTCAGTAAATGTAAATACTTTCACATCACCATTACGTTTCCAGTCGATTGCTCCGGCCTCGGTCCAGTTTTCCTTATCCATACTATAATATACAGTACCTTTCAGGATCGTTCCGTTACCACCATCGGTACGTGGCAGGTATTCGAATTTATCCAGCTGGTTCACTGTTCTCAGATCGATAATCATATCATAAGGCAGTGCTTTTGCTCCATACTTCGTATGCCACATATCACCCAACTCGGCAAAGTCGAACAAACGATCGATATCAAATCCTTCCTGATTCTTCGCAGTTGTTTCACCCTTGATTCCGTGAAGAGCAAATTCCAGCGGATTAGCTTTTGTCTTAGCACCGAATTCAGCCCAATCCGAATAGCCATCCTTGTTTACGGCACGAATCTTAAATGTATAGTCTGTTTCAGCAGCCAGTCCGTCAAATAGCAACTCAGTATCCTTTATTGTTGTATACAGCATGCCATTGAATTCTATTTCATAGAAATCAGCATTCGGCACTTTGTTCCATGTCGGCTTCAAGGTATAAGCCTCAATATCTTCGGCAGCAATTCGGGCAGCAGGAGCGGTCAACGAACCGGAGGTTACTCTGTAATTATCGGCAGGTGCATATTGGAAGCCTTCGATATCCATTACAACTTGATTTTTAGTAATATCGGTAGCAGCCAGTTTCACAAGAACTTGAGGATTCTTAGTGATAACCTTCTTCTCAAATTCACTGCCCTTTGTAGCAAACTTATTCAAATTAGGAGCAGCGTCATAGAAGTATACGTTTTCACCTTTCCGGAAATCATCCATAGAAGACACTTCGGTCAACTTCACTTTGCCTTTACCTACCTGAGCAGAAACCTTCTTCGGCTGAGCAGTAACATTTACTCTGAATTCTGTGGCTTTCTCTTTTACAAAGCCGTCGAAATCACCCTGTGTAGGACGAATAGAAATCTTCACATTATTCTTTGAATCAACATTCGATTCAATGAAAGTAGTGGTTCCTTTACCCTCTTTATATGCTTCAGATATACCGTCATCGTCATATTCAACGGTCATCATGTGCTTATACGGATAGATTTCGTAGATACGAAGTCCCTTATTAATTTCAGCAACGTTATTATTAGGATTGGTCATCGGGATGATAGCTCCGTTCTTTACGAATACCGGAAGCTTCCAGAGAGGAGCGGCAAAATTGTTGAGAACACAGTTACCCTGATATTTCTCTCCGGTAAAATAATCGATCCACTCTCCTTCGGGCAAATAAATGCCATCACGGATATCATTGCCTTCAGCATCTGCTTTGGTAGCTTTGTAAATGGGGGCTACTAAAAAATCGGTACCATACATAAACTGATACTGCGTAGCTGTTCCCAAGGTGTAAGCATTCGGATATTCCAGGAACATGGCACGGATAAGCGGCATACCGGTTACAGCCTCTTTTGCAAAACTATAAGTGTAAGGCAGTAATTCCGATTTCAGTTTCAGATACCAGCGATTGATAGAAGTGGCAGGTTCGCCCAGAGCGTGAGGATACTTTTCATTAGATCCCCATCCGTCCATATTCAACTGCATCGGAGTGAAAGTTTTCCACTGGAAGTCTCTGGTGTTGACAATCATATTCTTGCCGCCAAAGATGCCATCCATATCCGAAGAAATATTAGGTTGGCCTGACAGGCCTGAACCGATATAGGTCGGGATATGGAAACGGATGTACTCCCATTCACCGCCTGTCTGGTCACCCGACCAGATTCCGGCATATCGTTGCGTACCGGCCCAACCGTCAAGTGAAATAATGAACGGACGTGCATCGTTACCGTAATAAGGCATAATGTGACCCACATCTGCCACTCCATTCAATCCGAACGAATATCCCCAACCGACCCATGCTACGTCTGTTTTCAACACACGCACACCGGCATCTCTAACTTCTTTCACGATATCTCTTTGCAGCAATGCACTGACGCCTTCTTTCGGATGTAAATCCGATTGTGTCCACAATCCAATTTCAACGCCATTCTTACGGGCATAGTCACCCAGACTTTTCAGATTCTGAATGTTTCCGTCGAGTGTCTCCGTCTGTCCGTATCCGGCACCATATCCATCATTCGGCAGGAGCCAGCCCAACGGCATATCGTGATTCTTGTAACGGTCAATCACTGCACGGGCCGAGAACTGATAATTATTCTTTTCACCGTTCAATGATTCTTTGATTCCGCCATTATCTTTCTGACTTTCTTTATAACGCTTTCCATCTTCGAACAAGATTCCTTTTTCGTCTTCTTTCCAATAGTCGCGATTGTAAGCATTCAAATGTCCCTGATAGAAACCGAACTTGGGCAGCAACACCGGATTACCGGTCAACTGATAGAAATCATTCAACACGCCCACAGCTCCGTCGCTAACCATATAAAAGAGATCGAGATATGGAGAATCATGTGTAAGTTTCACTTTTCCCTTCTCGTCTGCACCGAAATCATATTTACCCGGTTTGAAGGTATACCACATCATACCATAGCCATTGGTCGACCAATAGAATGGCGCAGGAGAAGCTACTCCACCGTCAGTCCAACTATTCTCGTTTACAATATTAATGGCTTTTCCTTTGTGTGAAAAACGTCCGTTCTGCACACCGCCACCATAAAAATATTCATTGGGATTTTCTTTCAGGGTTACAGTCACTTTTCCCTTATCGAACAGTACGGGTTCTACCTCTTCAAAGGCAACAGTATTCTTTTCCAAGTCAATCACTTTCATCAAAGAAGTATTCTTGTCGATTTCCACTTTGATTTTCCCCGTAGTGATAGAGATGAGATTGCTGCCATCATTCAAGTTGAGTGTAGAAACTGTGTTTCTGGGATTGTTTACCAGAATTTGTGCTTCAGGTTTTGCTTCCGGATCACGGATGATTCCTCCGGCATTGTCCTGAAATACTCTGAAGATGTTTTCCCCGTAGAAATCGAATGTCATTCTCTGATTATTAGAGAATAATACTTCAATCGTTGTCGGATTGATTTTCTTTGCACTAACGATCTTCAAGTTTTGTTGTGTCACTTCTCTAACGATTTCGGACCTGTGCATTGCCTGCGCAGGCGAACCGGAAAACATCAGAGGCAAAGCGAGGGCGAACAGCACTGCTTTTCGCTGCCTACAATTACCAATTGCGTTTTTCATGATTTTTACTATAAAATTTCAACTAAATATTACTCCATTCTGTCAATAGATTGAATACGCAAAAATAGGCAAAAGTATTCATAAAAGACATATTTTATGAAAATAAATACAAGTAAATACGCTTGCTTCCTATAATTCAGGAAGTACTTTCGCACCTTATGCCTCTTTCCTCCTAATCATCAATCTCAAAACATGGGGATGTTCTTATACTAAACATCCCCATGTTGTCCACCTAAACATCCCCATGTTTTGATAGTAAACATCCCCATGTTTTCCTATGTGGCATTAGAACATAAGACTATCCGGTCAGCAAGATAAAGCACTTGCCTTGTTACGTAAGCTAACAACCGGTTCGTGATATCGGCAGACTACTTCCTTAAACACACATTATTTATAGAGGAAATTAGCCAATCAGAATGAAAATCTTAACTTTGCAGAACAAAAATGAAATCATATATGGAAAAGCTAAAAATGGAATCTGTGAGCATCGCAGAGGACAGCCTGAATAAAATAGCCGAACTCTTCCCAAACGTAGTCACTGAATCGATGGGTAAGGACGGACAACTACATAAAGCTATCGACTTTGATAAACTGAAATTCCTGCTTACAGCAAACCAAGCAGAAATGGGAGTGGTATATGATGACGACGAACGTTACGAATTAACATGGGTGGGCAAGAAGCAGGCGATAAGAGAGGTGGCGCATCCTATCCGAAAAACATTGCGTCCCTGCCCGGAAGAGAGCAGGAATTGGGAACAGACCCAAAACCTATACATCGAGGGAGACAATCTGGACGCAATGAAACTCCTGAAAAAGAGTTACGCAGGAAAGGTAGACGTTATCTATATCGATCCGCCTTACAACACGGGTAAAGACTTTATCTTCAATGATACATTCGCTCTTTCACAGGAAGAATCCGACGAGAAACAGGGAAGATATAATGAAGAAGGGCAACGATTGTTTCAGAATACGGAGGCTAACGGAAAGTTTCACTCCGATTGGTGTAGCATGATGTATGCCCGGCTGATGCTTGCCCGCACTCTGTTAAATGATAATGGCATCATTTTTATTTCCATTGATGATCACGAATTGGCAAATCTGATCAAAATAGGAAATGAAGTATTCAATGCTTCTAATTTCATCGATGTATTTAATTGGGCCAAGACGGAAACTCCGGAAAATCTCTCAAAAAAAAGTAAGCAAATCATCGAATACATCGTCTGTTATCAGAAGAAGAAAAACGACATGAAATTCCAGGGTCTGAAGAAGGAATCGGTCAGTTCGAACGGTTTGTTGAATCAACCGAATTCCGTTGGTATCCTGACCTTCCCCGCCAACAAAGTAGTCACTTCCATCCCCGACGGAGTGATCAAAGCAGGCATGTACGGAACAGATGCTTATGATGTGGAATTACTGGAAGACACCACCGTACGTGACGGACTGTTTACAGCCCCCGTCAAACTGAAAGCCAAATTCAAATGGAGCCAGGCGAATCTGGACAAAGAGATACAAAAAGGAACAACAATCAAAATACCGACTCTCAAGTTAAGTCCTTCGTACGAAAAGCTGGAATATGATCCGGAAGTTCCGCCCAACCTGATCAATCACAAAGTAGGAGTTGAAACCAATGAACAGGCCGGTAACCATCAACTACAGTTCTTTGATAAGAAAGTATTCAACTTTCCGAAACCTGTCAGCCTGATCCAATATTTATGTGAGTTTATCGACACCAAAAACAAAGATTGCATCGTGATGGATTTTTTCTCAGGAAGCGGTACGACCGCCGAAGCAGTTATGCGGATGAACATGAAACCACGTAAAAACAAGGTGAAATACATCCTCGTGCAACTGCCGGAAGATGTGACTGAAACAATAAAAAAGGCCAAAACTCCCAGTGAAAAAGAGATTATGCAGAATGCAATCGACTTCCTTACGGAAAACCATAAAGCATTGAACATCTGCGAACTGTCCAAAGAACGTATTCGACGTGCCGGAGACACAATTGAGGCGGAATGCAACCAGCGTAAATTAAAGGACCTCCCGGACATCGGTTTCCGTGTTTTTCGGATTGCCGACAGCAATATGAAGGACGTGTACTACAGTGCAAAGGAATATTCACAGAGTGATTTATTCTATTTCACTGATAATATCAAAGAAGACCGTACCGGACTCGATCTGCTTTATGGTTGCCTGACCAACCTGGGACTATCCCTGTCTCTACCACATGATGAAGAGGATATACATGGATATACGGTTTATTCTGTCGACAAGACCGAATTAATGGCATGTTTCGCAGAACAGATTCCCGAAAAAGTCTTCCGTGAAATAGCCGGCAGGCAACCGCGCCAGGTTGTTTTCCGCGATGCCTCATTCCGTGACAGTGCCGATCGTATCAATATAGACGAGATATTCAAAACATTATCTCCCGGTACTACGATCGAGATTCTTTAAACAGAGAAGGAAGATACAGAAATGAAATTAAAATTCAAACATCAGAAGTTTCAGGAAGACGCAGCAAAAGCGGTATGTGATGTCTTTGGCGGGCAGCCATACAAGATATTCGACTATCAAGTAGAGACCCGGAAGAAAGACGGACAGACCAGCTTTGAAAAGTTTACAGGATTCCGTAACCACCCTATCGTACCTCAACTCACAGATGAGATCGTTCTGAAACACATCCGGGATATCCAGCGTGCCCAACAAATCAAACCGTCGGAAGCGCTGGAAGGGAAATACAATCTCACCATCGAAATGGAGACGGGTGTAGGTAAAACGTATACCTACATCAAAACCATCTTTGAACTGAACAAACGCTACGGTTGGTGCAAGTTCATCATTGTCGTACCCAGTGTTGCCATCCGCGAAGGAGTCCACAAAAGCCTGGAGATTATGAAGGAACACTTTGCCTCGGATTACAGCACCCCTCTGTCTTATTTCATCTACGACTCCAAACAGTTGGGTGAATTGAACGCATTTGTCACAGACAGCAAAATCCATGTAATGATCATCAATTCACAGAAGTTCAATGCAACGAACAAAGATGCCCGCCGCATCTACATGAAGCTGGATGATTTTGGCGGAAACTGTCCCATCGATGTGATTGCGCAGATGAATCCGATACTGATTATCGACGAACCTCAGTCAGTAGAAGGAGCCAAAACAAAAGAGGGATTGAAACGATTCAATCCCCTGTTCACACTGCGTTATTCGGCTACACACCGCGAACTCTATAATCTGGTCTATCGCCTGGACGCAATGGAAGCTTACAACCTGCAACTGGTTAAGAAGATCGCTGTCAAGGGTATCTCTATCAGTGGGACAACAGCTACTGAAGGATTCGTTTATCTGGAAGGTTTGAACCTGTATCCGGACAAAAACCCGACTGCCAATATCGGATTCGAAGTAAAAAGAACCAAAGCAGTGAATCAGGTAGTACGAGCTCTGAAGATAAATGATGACTTGTATGCTAAATCAAACCATCTGGAAGAATACCGGAACGACTATGTAATTACAGATATCAACGGCGTTGAAGACTCCGTCACCTTCCGGAACGGCATCAAACTTTATGCAGGTGACGTAGCGGGTAGCGTCAACGAAACTCAACTACGACGTATCCAGATACGGGAAACCATCTTGTCACACATAGAAAAAGAACAGGAACTGTTTGAGAAAGACATCAAAGTTCTCTCCCTTTTCTTCATCGATGAAGTAGCCAAATACCGCCGGTATAACCCGGACGGAAAGGGAGAATATGCCGAGATTTTCGAACAGGAATATACCGATATCATAAAGCACCTGGATCCTTCGTTATTCAATCAGCCGGAATATATCGATTACCTGAAATCGACTGTGGCATCGAAAGCTCACGAAGGATACTTCTCCAAAGATAAAAAAGGAAAACTGATTGACAGTAAAACCGAGCGGGGAACCAAAGAATCGGCAGATGAAGATGCTTACGATTTGATTATGAAGAATAAAGAACGTCTGCTTGACCGGAAAGAGCCGATCCGCTTTATTTTCTCACATTCCGCTCTGCGGGAAGGATGGGACAACCCGAATGTCTTTCAGATCTGTACCCTGAAACAAAGTTCGGCAGAGGTACGCAAGCGTCAGGAAGTGGGACGAGGGCTGCGCCTCTGTGTAAACGGACAGGGAGATCGCATGGACGCCAACGTTTTAGGCGAAGAAGTGCATCGTGTCAACCTACTGACCGTGATAGCCAGCGAATCGTACGAATCGTTTGCCAAAGGCTTACAGACAGAAATGGCGGAAGCCATAGCCGACCGTCCACAGAAAGTAACCATCCAATTATTCAAGGACCAGTCGCTCCGATTAGCTAACGGTGAAACCATCATAGCCACCGAAGATATAGCACAAAGTATCTACGACTCTTTACTTGAAAACAAGTACATCAAGAAAGGAGAACTGACAGACAAATTCTATGAAGACCGTAAACAGGGAGAAGTGATTTTCGACGACGAGCTCACCGATTATAAGGCGTCTATCATGACCATCCTGGCCTCTATCTATAATCCAAGGGAGATGCAGCCGAACGATGCAAGGAAAAGTAAGATAAATCTTCGGTTGTCAAAAGATAAACTTGAAAACAGCAAACTTCAGGAACTGTTAAAACTGCTATGCAGTAAGTCAACCTACACCGTAAAGTTTGACGAAAAAGAATTGGTAGAGAGAGCGATCGAAAGTTTAAATGAAAAGTTAAGAGTATCCCAGCTCTATCTTTCTGTCATTACAGGCCAAATGGAAAAAATCAAGTCCAAAGCAGCTTTAATTTCGGGAGAGGCATTTAAGGTAGATGCCAATCAGGCGCACTATGAAAAGATAGATGCCATGGCAAACGATCAAGTAAAATATGACTTACTCGGTAAACTCACAGACGCCACCAATCTGACCCGACAGGCAGTTGCTCAGATTCTCTCCCGGATAAAACCGAATGTATTCGGCCAATTCAAAAACAATCCCGAGGATTTTATTATCAAGGCTTCGGAACTGATTAACGAAGAAAAAGCATGTCTGATAGTAAAACATATCGAATATACCCCAATCGACCAGTACTATGATGTATCGGTCTTTACCCGGGCAACTATTCAGGGGCGTTTGGGAGTAAACACAATAAAAGCAGATAAACATCTGTACGATCATGTGAGATTCGACTCCCAAAATGAAAAAACATTCATGGAAAGACTGGAAGAAAACGACGAAATAGAAGCTTATGTAAAACTACCCGGCAATTTCTATATCCCTACTCCGATGGGAAAATACCATCCGGACTGGGCCATCGTCTTCAAACAAAAGTTATCGAAGTATCCTTATTTTATTGCCGAAACCAAAGCCAGCGATTCCTCCCCTACAAGATCGGAGAATAGAAGAGGCAAAGATCGAATGTGCCAAAAAACATTTTGCGAAGACAAACGGTGGGAAGCTTAAATATAATAAAGTAAGCTCCTTCGAAGAACTCTTGAAAATCGTCACACAAGAATCCGTTTAAATCCAATAAAGTAGCATGTTTCATTCCTTCCAGACCTCCATTGCCGGCATCGAATTGCCCCGCTTGTTTACTTATCCCTTCCATTACACTCCTCATCCGTTATGTGTAATGGCAGCAGGAGAAGTACAGGCTTACATAAATAAGCAGACAAGATGGAAAGAAGAATTGGACAAAGGAAAAAATGTTCGGCGTATTGATAGTCCGTACTTCTAACGGACAAACGGGATATTTGGCTGCTTTTTCGGGTAATTTGTGCGGAAGCAATTCACACTCTTTCTTTGTACCGCCGGTATACGATCTGTTGAAACCGGATGGTTTCTTCAAGATAGAAGAAGAACAAATCTCGGCTATCAATCACCAAATCGGACAGTTACAAAACTGCGACCGATATCTGGAACTCCAACAAAAGATGGAGAGAGAAACAGCTTCCTCACAGCAGGCATTGTCAGAGGCCAGAAAAGTTCTGAAAGCAGCAAAAGAAAAACGGGAACAGCGCAGACTTCACCGACCGAACGAAAATGAACAAGCTGCCATGATTCGCGAAAGTCAATACCAGAAAGCAGAATTCAAGCGTTTGGAAAGATACTGGAAAGAACAAATTTCCGAAATAAAGACAGAACTGGAAAGTTTCTCGTCACAGATAGAGGCTCTCAAAGCCGAACGCAGAAATCGTTCGGCAGCATTGCAACAAAAGCTATTCCAACAGTTCAACTTCCTGAATGCCAAGGGGGAAACTAAAAATTTGTGTGCTATCTTCGAAGAAACCGTTCAAAAAACGCCACCTGCCGGAGCAGGTGAATGTGCTGCCCCTGAAACTATTGCAATATGCTTATCTAAGCGGATTAAGCCCCATTGCCATGGCCGAATTCTGGTGGGGGGAATCTCCTAAGACAGAGATCAGACACCACGGTTATTATTATCCGTCTTGCAGAGGAAAATGCGAACCCATTTTGCGACACATGTTGCAAGGTCTCAATGTAGAGCCAGCACCCTCAGAAAGATACTCTTTATCACAAAATATGCCGGAGATTCTTTTCGAAGACCAATGGCTTTTAGTTCTTCATAAACCCGAAGGAGTACTCTCCGTACCCGGAAAGTCAGAAGAACAATCGATCTACAGTCTGCTTAGAGCCCGCTATCCTAAAGCGACAGGTCCCCTCGTTGTACATCGATTGGATATGGCCACTTCAGGATTACTGCTGGCTGCCAAGACCCAAGAAGTACACCGGCACCTACAGGCCCAGTTTGAAAACCGAAGCATCAAAAAACGATATATAGCTCTATTGGATGGTATCCTTCCGGAAGAAGAAGGAGTTATCGATCTTCCCATCTGTCCGGATTATCTTGACAGACCCAGACAAATGGTGAACGAAGAGCTAGGAAAAACAGCTATCACCCGATATCAGGTGATGGATCGGAAAAACGGACAGACCCGTATTGCTTTCTTCCCGCTGACGGGACGGACACATCAGTTGCGTGTACATGCAGCTCATCCGTTGGGATTAAACTGCCCTATCGTAGGAGACGAGCTTTATGGACGGAAGGCAGAACGCCTTTATCTGCATGCCGAATATCTGGAATTCATCCACCCCGTATCCGGGCAAAGAATGGTCATCGAAAAGAAAGCTGAATTTTAATTGATAAATCATGATAGAACAACCTTCCCCAAAAGTATATGATGAACTTCTTTCCATCTGGGAAGAAGCTGTCCGAAGCACACACCATTTCCTGACCGAAGCAGACATACAATTTTATAAGCCGCTGATCCGACATGAATATCTTGCCGCAGTCCAATTGTACATCATTCGCGAAGATTCAGGAACTATTGCAGCCTTCATGGGATTAAGCAATGATTGCATAGAAATGTTGTTTGTCCGTCCGAATGCCCATGGACATGGCTACGGTAGTCGGCTGGTTGAATTTGCCATTCGGAAAAACGAATCTATAAAGTAGACGTAAACGAACAAAATGCAGCAGCACTGGGATTCTATTTACATATGGGATTTGAGACTACCGGTCGCGATGCATTGGATGCAATAGGTAAGTCATTCCCCATTTTACACCTGCAAATTCCTCCCATCCGACTCCGAAAAGCAACTCTTGAGGATATAGATCTGCTTAGAACCCTATTTACACAAAGCGTGCAGAATACCTGTTCGGCTGACTATAACAGGTTACAAATCCAAGCATGGACCGGACGGGGAACTCTACAACGTTGGCATGAACTGTTTCAAAGCGACCTATACTTTCTGTTGGCAGAAGACAGCAGAAAGTCTCAAGTGGCAGGATTCACATCTGTCAACTCTAAAGGATATCTGCATAGCATGTTCGTACATCCCGACTATCAACGCCAGGGAATAGCTTCGCGCCTATTGCTAAAAGCAGAAGGGTATGTCCGTATCCGTCAAGGCGTATCTGTCTATTCGGAAGTGAGCATCACTGCCCGCCCATTTTTTGAGAAACACGGCTACAATATCGAAAAAGAACAAACAGTATCTGTTGGTGACATAGAAATGACTAATTTCTTGATGTATAAACGAATTTAACAGAACGAACTGAGATTTTTTTATAGCTTTGCGATAGATTACCATTTAAAATCAGCTCATGTTAAAATCAAAATATCTGTTTCTTTCACTTATTTGCCTGCTGACATCGTTCCGACTCCATGCTCAATTTATGGATTACGGCTCGGATCCTGCTAAATTCAAATGGAATATCGCGAGATTACCCCACTACAATCTGGTTTATCCGCAAGGAAACGATTCCATGGCTTACCGTTATGCCCTCTTTCTCGAGAATGTTTATCCACACATGTCAAAGACCATTGGAAAACCGATCAAAGCTAAGTTTCCGGTCATTCTTCATCCGGGCAACATGCAATCCAACGGAATGGTATCCTGGGCTCCCCGACGAATGGAACTTATTACAACGCCTTCTTCGGATCTGAATAACCAAAGTTGGGATAAGCATCTGGTACTGCACGAGTCACGCCATGTTTTCCAGACAGGAAAGGTAATGCACGGCATTTTCAAACCGCTCTATTATATAATAGGTGAACAGGCAGCCGGAGTAGCCTCTTTTTTCTTGCCGGTATGGTTTCTTGAAGGAGATGCCGTAAGTACGGAGACTGCCATGTCTAACGGTGGTCGTGGACGACTACCGGAATTTAACATGGTCTACCGTGCCCAAATGTTAGGAGGAAAAAAAGAACTATTCCTTCGACAAGTGGCTAATGGGATCTTACAAAAACTATACTGGTACCTACTATGCACTGGGGTTTGATATGACCTCTTATGCTCGTCAACGCTACGGAGCCGATATTTGGGATAAAAGCACCGGTAGATACATTCGGAACCTACTGTTCGAAGGTTCATTTAAGCATTATACGGGCAGTAGTTTTAAGCGTCTCCAACATGATACGTTCGACTTCCTGCGTGCAGAGTGGGAGAAACAGGATACTTGTACACAGTCCCCGCAATATCTATCACCTACAAAAGAGACTTATACCTCCTATCGATACCCACAACCCATCAACGATTCTATAGTGATTGCCGTAAAGTCGGGATTGAAAGATATCAACTCTTTAGTGATCATCAATAATGGCAGAGAAAAACATCTGGACTATATAGGTAGTATTAATAGCCGTTTGAGCTATCGAAACGGCCGGGTTTACTGGAGCGAACTAGTACCCGGACTACGTTGGACACACCAGAATTACTCAATTATAAAGTACTATGATCTGGATAAGAAAAACATAAAAACCCTCACTCCCCGACAACGTTATTTATCCCCGGCCATTGACGAGCAAGGACAGCACATTGCCGTTTCACGTCCTACAGTCGAAGGTAAAAACCAACTCGTGCTGATACAAGCAGAAAAAGGTAATGAACTCGCTGCTTTCGACGTTCCCGATAATGCATTTATCAAAGAACTGACATTTGCAGGAGGCGACACAATTATCTCGATAGCTGTCGCAGATTCCGGTATCCGCCTGTTACAATTCAACTTCGGAAACGGAATATGGAAAGAACTGCTAAAAACAGCTTCCGCCAATATCACTTCTCCTGTTTGGAAAGATGGAAAAATCTTTTTCGAATCGGGAGCCAACGGCACCAACAACATCTACAGCCTCAATCCGGCAGACGGACAAGTCCGCCGAATGACAGCTGCCCGCTTCGGAGCTTTCGATCCTTCTTTTGGATCGTCAGACGGACGTTTGTTCTTCTCTGATTACCAAGCCGACGGATATCGCATTGCCTCACTCCCGACTGACAGTATGCTCTTTGAAAAGACAGATCTCAACCGGCCGGCTTCCATGCCATTTGTTGAAACACTTGCCGCTCAAGAGCAATTCAACCTGGACTCGGCACGTCTGACATCAGTCGATTTCAATCCGAAACGTTATAGAAAAGCGGAACATACGTTCAAAAATTCACAGCTGGGCCCCTTTCTATTATGATGTGGCTGAGGCAATGAACTCAGGTGCCAGCGATCTGAGTACAATAGTAAAACCCGGAGCAACCCTGATGTCCCAAAATACCCTGAACACAGCCATCATGCAGGCCGGATGGTATATAGACAAAGGCTATCATCATGGTAAACTGTCATTTATCTATCAAGGCTGGTTCCCCGTTATCAATCTGTCGGTAGACTATGGTGATAAAGCTTTCAATGTAGACTGGACACAGAATGACAAAGGGCAAGACATTACACAGGGCCATTATACCCAACGAAATCTGGTGGAAGCAGAAGCACGTGTCTATCTCCCTTTCAACTTAACACACAACCAACGAATACGAGGCATACAACCGGCTCTGACTTATTATTTTACCAATAATAAATATCAGGAATATCACAGTCGGAAATTCCATAACTTCCAATATATCCTACCGGAAATTCTATTCTATGATTACAGACGAAAAGCTCAGCGAGACATTCTCCCCCGCACAGGCTATCAATTACGTTTGCAATACCTGAAGACTCCATTCAATTCTGAAAATTACGGAAGCCTGTATGCCGCCCACCTGACTACTTACTGGCCGGGAATCATCAGGAATCATGGGCTGATGATCCGTGTCGGCTATCAGTATCAGGATATTGACAACAAAGCATTATACCTTCCCAAACATCTTTTGGAAAAACCCCGAGGATACCATTTCCAGTATCAAACCCGCCAACAATGGGCCTTCAAAACAGATTATGCTTTACCCCTGCTGTCACCCGATTGGAGCATCGGCTCACTTATTTACATCCGTCGGTTGCGTGCAAACCTCTTTTATGATCTATCGCGCAATCAAGCCAGTTCTAAAAGTAGGTGGAGTAACCAAAGTTCATACGGAGGCGATCTGATTTTCGACTGGAATGTACTACGAATGAGTTATCCGCTTACAACAGGCATACGCTTGATACAGCCGATCGATTATGGCAAATTTCAAGTAGAGGCACTGTTTTCAATCAGTTTCTGACATTGGGTGCAAGTTACTTTATTTCAAAAATTTTCCGAACTAAAGTTTCCATAATATCTGCCACAGATAGCGGTAAAGGTTCCCCCTCCTCTCTTCGCAATTCATCTGTCATGAGATGGTCTGTGCACTGATTTTCCCAATAGATATCATGTATACTTGCTTGGATACGGTTAAACAAACGCATAAAACTCCGTTCACACCCTGACCATTCCTACTCTTATTTCCGATTAAAACACTTAAAATCAGCATATAAACTTCATATTTAACCGCAAGATCCGTATCTTAGCTGTTAAGATGAAAAATGAAAACCGTCAAAAGTCAGCTTGCTCCCATCGCTCCGCCACTTTGCATAGAGGGTTCTTTATCTGCCTATCAATTCCCTATACTCACCGGGAGTCTTTTCAGTGATACTCTGAAACTGCTTAATAAAATAAGGTACGCTGTTGAAACCGGACTCAAAAGCTATTTGCGAAACAGACAAGTTTGAATATGACAGTAATTTACAAGCATGTTCTATCGGATTTCTGCCAGACACTGAAAAATACTTTTGTCTGTCCGTTGTTTAAAGTAACGGCAAAGTGCAGAAGGATTCTGCTTTACATAATCAGCCACTTCTTGCAGGAGAACTTTCTCTTTAAAATGATTAAATAAATAGGTATACACTTTATTGACCGGTTCATTCACTTCCAGAAGCCTATTAGAACCATTGTAGGCTACATCAGAAAGTAATTTAATATTCCGACATTCAGTCAGTCTCCCCAAGATACGTAATATAGTGATCAAACGATTAGTATGTTTTAAGAGATCCATCTCCTGAAACAATTCTTTGACCTCATCATACAACCCTTTATCATAAAAGCGAACGCCATATTGACTTTTTCTCAGTAGACGATAAATCTCTTGATAATCAGGCAAATTTTCTATATGTACAGGAAATATGTCCGGAAGAAACTGTAAGGCTTCTCCGGCACTGCATACAGTGTTCGCAACAGGATTCAGTTTTGAATTACAAAGATGCAGATGAGGCACATTGCTCCCTATCAAAGCAATATCCCCTTCTTGAAAGTCCGCGACTCCTTCTCCTACAAACTGTTTTCCACTCCCTTGAGTGAAGAGCATAATTTCGTATTCCGCATGCTTGTGTCGGGGTAACACAAATTGCGGATAGATAATATGACTGCATGAGGTATCAATCTCATGTATAATTTTTCGTTCTAAAATAGCCATAAAGATCCATTTGGATTCCGAATGCAAATATACAGAAATATACTGCAAATAAAATAGAATCCCATTAGAAAGACAATGTGTAACTTTGCCACATCTGATAGGTTTGTCGTAAAAAACATAAATCGCTAAAGCCTCTATCCATGAGCTATATAAATCTCTATATTATTTATGACTGATAAATACTATCATATATATTCAAACAAATCAATAAAATAAGATACAATGAAAGCAAATGATTTACTATCCCAATTTGGTGATCATCGCCAAAGAGTTCAAAGCGCCATTACCTCCGTTTGCGAAGGAAGAGGGATTCTTCTGGTAGATGACGAAAACCGAGAAAATGAAGGAGACCTGATCTTCTCTGCCCAAAGTATGACAGAAGCAGACATGGCCATAATGATACGGCATTGTAGTGGCATTGTTTGTCTGTGCATCACGGAGGAGAAAGCCCGACAACTGAACTTACCGTTAATGGTGGAGCAAAACACCAGTAAATATGGTACCGCATTCACCATTTCGATCGAAGCAGCAGAGGGAGTGACCACCGGAGTATCAGCAGCCGACCGCATACAGACTATCCGGACAGCCATTGCCCCCAATGCCACTCCCGAATCTCTTCATCATCCCGGACATATATTCCCATTGATAGCCCGTTCCGGCGGAATCAAAGAACGGAGCGGTCACACCGAAGGCAGCATAGACCTGATGAAACTGGCAGGACTTGCACCCTGTGCTGTACTTTGTGAATTGACCAATGATGACGGAACTATGGCGCGCTTACCCGAAATCATAGAATTCGGGCTAGAACACAAATATCCGGTAGTGACAATCAATGATTTAAAAGAATATCAGACAGCCCCCGACTTCCTTCCCAAGCTGGTAGGCTCCTTCTCTTGTCCGGCAGCCGAAAATCCGACTACTGCCATTATGGAAGCAGCATTCCGTCACCACTATATGCACTACAGATATATCAACTGTGAAGTCGGTCCCGAAAATCTGGCGGCTGCCATACAGGGTGCAAAAGCCATGGGATGGAGAGGATTCAACTGCTCTCTGCCTAACAAGGTGGAAATCATCCGATACTTGGACGAATTAGGAGAATCGGCAAAAATCATCGGTGCAGTGAATACAGTTGTCATTGGAGACGATCAGAGGGCTACCGGAGAAAACACAGATGGAAAAGGTTTTGTAAAAGCCATTTCGAAATTATCACCATCCAAGACAAGAAGATTGCCTTGTTAGGTGCTGGCGGTGCTGCCCGTGCCATCGCTGTCGAAATGGCTCTGGCGGGAGTGAAAGAGATCACTATCTTGAACAGAAACAGAGACAAAGGCCAGGCATTGGCAGATTTACTGAACAGCCAAACGGTTGCAACTGCCAGATTTGTACTTTGGGACCATCCTTATCGGTTTTCCACAGATATCGACATTGTCATCAATGCCACCTCAGTAGGGCTTTATCCCAACGTAGACCAACGCTTGAACATAGACACAGATACCTTATTGCCACATATGGTAGTAGCCGACTGCATCCCCAACCCGGTATACACCCAACTGTTGAGAGATGCGGTCCGCCGCGGTTGTTGTCATGTATTGCCCGGAATGAAAATGCTGGTCTATCAAGCGGTCATTGCCATAAAATACTGGTCAGGAGTTGATGTCGATCCGGATATAATGCTGGAAAAATTAAAAGAAGTAGTAAAGCCTGCTTAGATTTTCCTTAAATAAATTTTTATAAGAGTTTTATCGGTCTGTTCTTGAGTTTCTTTTCGGTCTATCTTTCCGTTTTTATTCATTACATAGCCTACCATGCTCCTCAAAAAACGAGAAAAGATCTTTGAAAACAAATCTCAAGACAATCTCAAGTAAAATTTAAACAGAGACTTAAGAATCCGAAAACAAAGTCACTAGAAACACATGGATGACTATAGATTTCAATCTTTCCGGGTTACCAATAACCACCGAATGATTCTCTATAGTCATCCCCAAAATTATCTTGTCACCAACTCTATGATTTATAAATAAGGTATAATCGTTATATAAATGCCTGTAATGATGGCCGAAGTGATTACTCCTGAAATGTTGGCCCTAATGCATCACCCAAAATTAAAAAGAATTCGGATTATCTTTACTTACCAACTTTTTGAGCCACTTTTGCCGTAGTGGGTACACAGCTTACGGCTGCAATGCCGATCACCGGATTATAGTTCCCTTTCTTAATGAAATACATAATGTACCCTCCCATGATGCCTCCGATACCCGACAGTAACAAAGCAAGCATACCCAATACTAGTAGTTTCAAAATCTTCGGATCGAGTAACAGATGTGCATCACAAAGTACACCGAGCAGTACGCCCAACATAAAAGTGGAACCATAAAGCAACGGACCACTCACAAAATCATAGATATGCTTCATACCGGATTCACGTACTGCCACTCCCAGGAATAGCGAAAAGAACAATGGTGAAGCAACCGGAAACAAGAAACACAATACTGCACACAGGATTGCAGAAAAAGCCAGCTTCACTTTCGCATCATAATTTTTAGGAGCTTTCTTTTCTACCATCTTGATAGCACGCAGACGTTTAGGAATCAGTAATTTCACCAAATAAGGATATCCCCCGTAAGTCAATCCCAGATAAAGATAAGCCACCACCGTAATAGGTACAAACAGGTGTTTGGCCAAAGCAAGCGATGTAAACAAAACCATCGGACCATCAGCTCCGCCTACCATTGCCACTGAAGCACTTTCTTTTAAAGACAGTCCCAGACCGGAAGCAATAGGCACTGTCAAGAATGTACCCAATTCAGCACATAAAGCAAGAAAAATGCTGGCAAACGGTTTCTGCAATAGGAATCCCACATCAAGCAATGTACCGATTCCCATAAATACAAAGCAGGCTATCAATCCGTTACTAAAGGTCAATGTGTATACCGGTTGCAGAAAGTCAATCTGCATCGTGTTCATCAATGCGTCGGTATCCGACAGCATCGGATCTAAAAAAGATTCCCCCAATGTTCCGTCGGGCATAATCAGTGTTCCACAATTAATAGCTACCATTCCCAGGCCCATCGGAATCATCACCATTGGCTCGAGTACCCCTTTCCAGCCTAAATAAATGAGCAGAAACCCCAAAGCTATTAAAAACATACGGGCACTGGCCAGAAACCATCCGCTGGCTATCATTGTTCCAAATCCCTGAAACAGGGTTCCAAAGTCTATACTTTCCATACTATCAAGATTTATTGTTTTTTATTGGTTGAGGATGTCTTATTATTTTTTTTATCATGCTGTAACATCTGTTCTTCTTTCCGAAGAAACATCGTTCTTGTGTCTTCCGGATAAAAATAATCCATTAAACCTCTCTCCGATTCACCGGGACTGACACCATGATAAAACCCACGATTATCTCCGGGATGTTTTGTGACCCCCCTGCTGAAGTCTTCACGCCCATCACTGCCATACTCCTCATCACTCAGAGCACTTTCAGTTATTAACGTAGCTACTTTCTGATGCAGTTTCCGAATACGCTTCAGCCGGGTCAATTCTTCCTGGTGCGAACTATAAAAAGCCAACGAATCAGCTGCAGAGGCAATCAACTTTATCACCCCGGCAACGAAAAAACCAATGACGAAGGTAAGCCCCATCATGGCAAAAGTGGATAACAATAAGCTAAACATAACACAGTATGATTTTAGATTGAAAAATAAAATGCAATGTATACCGACCGCCGGAAAATACAAGACGCACCTTCCCGGCATTTATCAGAATGGATAAATGGGGTTACCCAATCACTTCAATACAGAAGTGTAGAATCGGAAAGCTAAATCAGGATATGCTCTAACGAGTATACATAATACCCGCTGGAATATTTAATGAAGTTATGATTGAAGTCCGGATAAGTATCTCCCCTCTCCGATTGATGGAAAAGTGAGGCATTGAGCAGCCGGATAGCAGTCTGCAATTTGAGTTTCAAAATTTTGGAAGAACTTAGTTCCCGTGAAAAAGAACTATGGGGAAGAATAGCATCACACACTTTGGATTCAGCCGTCTCATCATTGAATAAAGAATGGTCTCCGGCATATTGTGATACAAAGGTGGCAGTAACTTCGGCGGGAAGTTCTGCAGTTTCTTCTATAGAAGCGGTATAACCGGCTCCATACACAAAAGATACCTATCAATATGCAGAATATGTACTTTATCATAGTAGTTGCAAACGTAGCAATAAATTTGAGAAAAAATAGAATTCGTTGTCTAATTAACGAATATTTTATAATGATTGTTCCGGATATAAACGGATAAATGACAAAAAAAGCGGAGAATCATCCGATTCCCCGCTTCTTATTCATATAATATAGATTGTGTTTAATTACATGGTAACCTGCTTTGCAAGCAGTTTTTGAAGTTTGCCATTTAACAGCTGGCACATTGTTCCATTTCCCATTGCTTGGTAACGTTTGATACGATACTGCAACATCATAATTTCATTTGCATTCTTTTTCATAATTTTGGTCCTCTTTTTTTGCTCTCCACGTTTTGAAGAGCGGTTTTACATCTTGTTTTCTTTAATAACGTTGCAAAGATACAAAATGTTTTCGAAAATATGTTCTAAAACATAAGAAAAGTGTATCGTTAGTTGATTTTTCTTTTTATAAGGCCTGATTTGGCAAGTGTATATTACAAATATATTGCATAACTTTGCGCTTTATCAAGAAAAACGACTATGCTCAAACAGATACCCCACACATACACCATCATTTCTTCGGTCATTCTACTCTGTGCAGTGCTTTCCTGGATCATTCCTGCCGGAGAATATATGCGAGAGACAATCGACGTAAACGGTATTTCCCGCACTGTCATCGTAGACCATTCTTTCCACCGGGTAGAACAGACGCCCCAGACCTGGCAAGTGTTCAGCTCCCTTCTTGAAGGCTTCGAACGTCAGGCAGGGATTATAGCTTTCTTACTGATTATGGGAGGTGCCTTTCAAATAATGAATAGCAGCCGTGCTATTGATACCGGCATTTTTTCATTTCTGAATTTCACGAAAGGACTTGAAAAACACCGACTGATCAAAATACTGGGAGTAAACAATGTAGTGATATCCTTAGTCATCATCCTTTTCAGCCTTTTCGGTTCCGTATTCGGTATGAGTGAAGAGACACTGGCCTTCGTCATCATCATTGTCCCACTTGCCATATCAATGGGATATGACTCCATCACCGGGCTGTGTATGGTATACGTAGCTGCCCATATCGGCTTTTCCGGTGCAGTACTGAATCCTTTTACGATCGGCATTGCGCAAGGTTTGTCTGATCTCCCGTTGTTCTCCGGATTTGAATACCGTATGTTTTGTTGGCTGGTACTGACCACCGCCCTGATTGTTTGCGTACTCAGATATGCCGCTGTCGTCAAAAAGCATCCGGAAAAATCACCTATGTATCATGCTGACGCTTATTGGCGGAAACGGGAAAAAGAAAGCTGTGGAGAGATATCCCATGTAACGACTCGCCAAGCATGGATCGTATACCTATTGTTACTCGTGTCCTTGGGGTTGTTCTCCATCATCTACCCGATCAGTACTTTTTCAGTAGGTGAAGCATCAGTCACCTGCTATGCAGTTCCCACCTTATCTATCTTGTTTGCAGTTTTCGGTTGGCTGGGTTTACGCAAATCCAACCAGTTCTTTATATTGACCTTACTCGCATTCACTATTCTTTTCCTGATTATCGGTGTCATGGGTCATGGCTGGTATTTACCGGAGATATCCGCCATCTTTCTGGCAATGGGCATTCTTTCGGGGTTTGCCAATAGTGAACATGCAGATGCTATCATCAAGCAACTCATGGATGGAGCCAAAGACATGTTGTCGGCCGCCATAGTTGTGGGACTGGCCGGAGGGATTATTCAAATACTGCAAGACGGACATATCATCGACCCCATTTTACATTCTTTGGCTTCACTGATGGGAGAAGCTGGAAAAATAGTATCTTTGGGGGTGATGTATCTGATACAGACACTCATTAACCTGATTATCCCTTCCGGGTCCGCCAAAGCAGCGTTAACCATGCCTATCATGGCACCCTTTTCCGATGTCATCGGACTTTCGCGGCAAGCTACGGTAATGGCTTATCAGTTTGGTGACGGATTTACCAATATGATCACCCCTACTTCTGCTGTATTGATGGGTGCCTTAGGCATTGCCCGCATACCTTATGAGATTTGGGTAAAATGGTTCTGGAAGATACTTCTTTTATTCATTATCCTAGGAATGGTACTACTGATTCCCACGGTACTTTTCCCATTGAATGGATTTTAGAGTTCCGTTCTCTTTCCTTCACCCGGAAAATGGAAAAGAGCCGGACTCCGAAGAATGTAAACCAGAATTTTCATAAATGACCATAAAGATACCGAAAGATTAAAGTAGAAAACAGTAATTCCGGAAAGATGAAACAAAAAGAGAAAGAAATCAAAACTAAATATATGAACCAAAAGCATTCACTCCCCCTCTCCTTAAGAGAGGAACGGGGGTGAGGCCTTACTTAACAACAAATTGTATGAAAACCCTAACCCGCTTTCTAATCATTCCGATGTTGTCGGTTGCGTTCTTTTCATGCAGTGAGTCCCATTTCCTGAAAGATGTGGCTTACCGAAACCAAGTGACGCAAGATTTTGAAATGAAGAAGCAGCAACTTCCCAATGGAGAGTTGTTTGCAGTGTTTAATGAAAAGCTCACCATTCCCGAACAAGAGGCTTTAATGTTCCTCTATGCCTACATGCCTACAGGTGACGTAACGGATTATACAGGCGACTACTATCTGGAAAATGTCAGACTCTCCGATCAGGCACGTCAGGAAATGCCTTGGGGAAAAGAAATCCCCGATGACGTATTCCGTCATTTTGTGCTCCCCATTCGGGTAAACAATGAAAACCTGGATGACTCACGCCGGGTGTTTTACAATGAACTGAAAGACCGTGTGAAGAATCTGTCATTGCACGACGCTGTACTCGAGGTAAACCACTGGTGCCACGAAAAGGTAATCTACACCCCAAGTGATGCCCGTACGAGTTCTCCACTCGCTTCCGTAAAAACCGCTTATGGTCGCTGTGGTGAAGAATCCACCTTCACCGTAGCAGCTCTCCGCTCGGTAGGTATTCCGGCACGACAGGTATATACTCCGCGTTGGGCACATACCGACGACAACCATGCATGGGTAGAAGCCTGGGTAGATGGCAAATGGTATTTCTTTGGTGCCTGCGAACCGGAACCGGTTTTGAATCTGGGTTGGTTTAATGCTCCCGCCAGTCGTGGTATGCTGATGCATACAAAGGTATTCGGACGCTATACCGGACAAGAAGAAATCATGTACGAAACTCCGAATTATACAGAGATCAACGTGATTGACAATTATGCTCCGACTGCCAAAGGTTCCGTACTCGTGACAGATGCCGAAGGCCAGCCGGTAGCCGATGCTACCGTAGAGTTCAAGGTCTATAACTACGCTGAATTTTATACGGTGGCCACCAAACATACAGACCAGAGCGGGCATGCATCATTGACTGCCGGCAAGGGTGATATGTTGGTATGGGCCTCCAAAGACGGACGGTTCGGTTATTCTAAACTATCATTCGGCAAAGACAATGAACAGAAGATCACACTGGACAAAAACGCCGGTGAAACCTATTCGCTTCCACTGGATATCGTTCCTCCTGCCGAAGGCGCCAACCTGCCCGAAGTGACTCCGGAACAACGTACTGAAAATGATCGGCGCATGGCACAGGAAGATTCTATCCGCAACGCATACGTAGCCACTTTCATTACCGAAGAGCAAGCTCGGACTTTTGCCAAAGAGAATAAGCTGGATGAAACCGAAACAGTACGCTTACTGATAGCTTCCAGAGGTAACCACCAGACTTTAACCGATTTCCTTTCTGATGCTGTAAAAGCCGATAAGGCCGGTCAGGCTATCAGCCTGCTGAAAGTAATCTCGGCCAAAGACCTGAGAGACGTAAGCCCGGAAGTATTGAACGACCATCTGAATAACTCCGGCCTGCCCGCTTCTGAAGATTTCTGTAGCAACGTACTGAACCCGCGTGTAGCCAATGAAATGATCACTCCTTACAAAGCATTCTTCCGGAAAGAGATTCCGGCAAGTGAAGCAGAAGCCTTCCGCAAAAATCCACAAGCTTTGGTAGAATGGTGTAAAAAAGAGATCACAATCAATAACGAATTAAACTCACAACGTATACCAATGTCACCAATGGGTGTATGGAAAGCCCGGGTAGCAGACGAGAAATCCCGTAACATTTTCTTTGTATCCATGGCCCGTAGCCTGGGGATTCCTGCCTGGATAGATGAAGTGACCGGCAAGATTCAATATCGGACTTTCAATGACAACAACCTCAAGAACGGCAAGGTCTATGATGTCGATTTTGAAGCCGCACAGCAAACGCAGGCACCAACCGGAACGCTCGTAGCCCGCTACCGGCCGATCCCTTCGTTGAGTGATCCAAAATACTATTCACACTTCACCCTCTCAAAGTTCCGCAATGGAACCTTCCAACTCCTCAACTACGACGAAGGTGACGTAGATATGGGTGGAGGAGCCACCTGGTCGAACTTGCTGAAGAATGGTGCACGCCTGGACACAGGATACTATATGATGGTAACCGGTACTCGCATGGCAAGCGGAGCTGTATTGGCTAATGTGACTTTCTTCACCATTGAAGAGGGAAAGACAACAACTGTCGATCTGGTCATGCGCGAAAGCAAAGACCAGGTACAAGTAATTGGTAATTTTAATTCCGAATCGACTTATCTGCCTATAGGAGCCTCTGAACCGCAAAGTATTCTTCAGACTTGTGGCCGGGGATACTACGTTGTAGCAGTGCTGGGAGCCGGACAAGAACCCACTAACCATGCCCTTCGGGATATTGCAGCTTTAAGCGGTGAATTTGAAAAATGGGGACGCAAAATGGTGTTGCTCTTCCCTAGTGAAGAACAGTACAAAAAGTTCCGCCCGTCAGAATTCCCCGGATTGCCTTCAACCATTACCTATGGTATCGACGTAGATGGAGCGATCCAGAAACAAATTGCCGAATCGATGAAGTTGCCAAACAGCACCATCCTGCCCATGTTTATTATCGGTGATACATTCAACCGGGTAGTCTTCGTGTCACAAGGTTATACCATCGGATTGGGCGAACAGTTAATGAAAGTAATCCATGGATTATAGAATAAAACGGGCACTGGCCTGAAACAGATCCTCCATTAAAAAAGGAAGAAGTTCAGACTTCTTCCTTTTTTAATATATCATGAAATAGAAACAGACATCAAAGATTCCCTCCATACCGTTCACTATTCCCCAAACGTAAATATCCCTTTTATAGGTGTGTCGCCCGGAGAGTAACTTGTTATTCCCACTCTTCCCTCATAATAGGAGCTTTCAACAATAACCGTTACCTTTTCAGCATTATCCAATAACAAGGTTATATCTTCTTTTCCATCAGCAGATAGACGGATGTCAGGAGTTATTTCTTTCCCTTCATGATCCAGCACCCCGTCCGGAAGATAATGAAAGCCTACAATATCCATTGAATATATTCCATAATAGATATATACCTTAGCTTTATAATCCGTATGTATTCCGAAATCATCCTTATATTTCACAATAAAATCTGCGGTTCGCTCATCGGACTGTGGGATATCTCCTTTATCTTCATCATGGCAACTGCAGAGTAACGCCAATAATGCCAATAAAACAATCGAATATTTATGCAAGCTCATAGTTCCTTATAATTTATTAGTTCTCAATATGATATTACTTCCAAATATATAAAAATAATGCCGGACAAATACGATCATGCAACTATTTTTTTTCTTAGGATTCCACCTTTAACTATTTTCCCCAATCACTAAATTCAAAACTCAGTTGTTCCCCATACTCCCCGATGTTCATCCGCTTCTTCTCTCGGATTCGATACCGAAAGCCCGATCAAGCGAATGGGATGCTGCTCATACTCCACCTCTTTCAGCAATTGTTTGGCAAGGGGCAAGATTCTCTCAAGATTCGTAAGTTCCTGTGCCTGTGTCATGCTTCGTGTTATCTGGCTAAAATCATGAAACTTGATCTTCAGAGTTAGTGTATTTCCCCGGAACTCTTTCTGCTGCAATCGCTCTACAAGCTCCGTAGCTACGTGATAAAGCTCTATAATCACAGACGATCTTACATGGATGTCTTTCTCCAATGTATGCTCACATCCGATTGATTTACGTATTCTCACTGCTTCTACCGGTCGAAGATCGACTCCACGTGCAAAATCATAATAAAGCAGTCCCACTTTACCAAACTGACGTACCAGCATTTCAGACGAACACTCCCGTAACTGAAGTCCATTGTGTATCCCCAGTAAATGCATCTTCCGGGCAGTCACCGGCCCTACTCCCCAAAATGACTCAATAGGCAAACGGGCAATGAAATCGATTGCCTGATCAGGATGAATAGTACAAAGTCCGTCGGGTTTACGAAAGTCCGAAGCTATTTTAGCCAGAAATTTATTATACGACACGCCTGCCGATGCCACCAGGCTCAGTTCTTCACGGATACGTTGCTTGATAGCTTTAGCTATATCCACAGCCAGCAAGATCCCCTGCTTATTCTCCGTCACATCAAGAAACGCTTCATCCAATGACAGAGGTTCAATCAGATCGGTATACTCATGAAATATTTCGTGTACCTGACGGGAAACGGATTTATACACTTCCATCCGTCCGGGAACAAAAATCAATTGCGGACACAGACGTTTCGCCTTTTGTGACGACATAGCCGAACGAACTCCATAACGACGAGCTTCATAACTTGCTGCCGCTACTACTCCCCGCTCCTCGGCATGCCCCACGGCAAGCGGTTTACCACGCAATTCAGGATGATCCCTTTGCTCCACAGAAGCATAAAAGGCATCCATATCGATATGTATAATTTTACGTTCATTCATCTCTGCAATCCTTCTGCATCGCAGTTCTCCTTTCGGATAGCAAAGATAAGAGTAATTCTCTCAATCCAGTCGACCGGATTAGTTAATAAAATGAAGACCGGCAAGGTGGCTCCCTTACCGGTCTTCTGTCGGTCTATAAATTGTTTATATACTTCGTCGGTGAGCCCCCATAATATTTCTTAAACACGATCCCGAAGTATTTAGGATCACTGAAACCCGTCATATCCGCAACCTCAGCCACCGTATACTTTCTGCTCATTAACAAAACCAATGCTCTGTTGAGCCGCACATTACGAACATAGTCCGCAGGAGCATGCCCGGTTATCTCCTTAATCTTATTATAAAAACTCGAACGACTCATATTCATGCAGTCGCTCAGTTCACCAATCTTAAATCCGGAATCGGTCATCCTCTCTTCAATCAGACTTCTCACCTGACGAATAAACTCCTGATCACCTTCTGATGACTCTACCTCTTTATCGATAGGGTCCGAGGCCTCACCCCCCAAGGCCAAACGAATATACCTCTTACGGATCATTTCCCGGTTAGCAATCAAAGCTGCAATCTCAGTCTTTAAAGATGATATGGCAAAAGGCATCCACACATAAAGATCGGCATTCCGTTGAATGTACCGGTCATCCTCTCCCGGTTTCACTAACAATATTACCGGAATATGTGCTACTCTGTCATCCGATTTAATCCGAACGGCAAGTTCCTCACCCGAAATACGGGTAAGAACAGAAGAAGCCAGTACTGCATCCGGACATTGTTCACACACAGTCTCAAAGGCCGCCTCCGCATCACAAACAGACACAATCTTATACTCCTTCATCAGGATTTGCACAAGATAATTGCACAAATCCTTATTCCTTTCAACCAATACCAAAGAATGTTTCTCTTTTTCTTATCCGGACGTTTCTGCTCAGAAGTTTTCACTGCCGGCAGCATTCCGGTAACCGACAACAACTCACTATTCCCTGTGGAGAGCTCCGGTACGGATAATATCCCGGAGAATTCAGAAACTCTTTCCGATTGCCGGATGACAATAGGAAAAATTAAAATAAGCACCAGTTTTTGTTCTTCTTTATAAGCAAATTTGATTTTACCTTTATGCAAACAGATTAATTTACGTATAAATAACCAACTCATTGTCTCGGAAGAACCTCCCGAAACGAACCCTTTATAATTTAGAATTTTTTTTTAAGAAACCCGTTATCCTCAGATTCCAGCCTCAACTCCCACTTTTGATTGTTACACGAAGTACTCAGAAGAATTTCGCCACCTCGATCCATACTGTCTGTAAAAGCCATTAACAGGTTTCTAAGAATGGCAGACATCTTATCCTTATCGAGGCATACGGTAGCAAAGGCAGGCTCCTCCGTCCAACGGAGCATAATGTCCTTCTCGCTGATATAATCTCTAATTCGGGCTACTGTCTCTTTCAAGAATATGGATAACTCATAGTCGGCAAGCGACAGACGCCCCGGAGCAGCAGAAACACGACTGATATTTTCCAGCTCAGCCAATAAATTGTTCACTCCCTTTATCTGTTGCAATACGTTACTAACAAGTTCGGAAGATGACTTTTCATAAAGATATTCCAAAGGAACTTTTATCAGTGTAAGTGGCAGACAAAGGTTACGTGTCGTATTCACAAACAACCGTACTTGTTCTCTTGAAAGGTTTCTGTCTTGCCATACGAACCATGAACGTACGGCCAGAGAGCCCAACATAAGTGCCAAAAGACCGTAACAAAGGAAAGCTCCACCTGTCTTCCAAAGGGGTTGACGAATGATGATGTGCATATTTCTTTGCGCAAACGGCCGACCGTTATCAATGGATAACGCCCGCACAGAAAAGATATATTCACCCGGAGGAAGGTTCGAAAAACGAATTCTATTATCTACAGACGGAGCACTCCAATCCGTATGATCGAGTTTCCAACTGTAAGCTATGTCCTGCTTTTCAGTATAGCGAATGGCAGTAGCCGTAAACGAAAAAGTATTTTCATTGTGCTCCAACTGTAACGTAGCTGTACAGTTCAGAGCTTTCTTTAATGGAGAATTCTCCGTTTCGACGGTCACCTCTTTGTCCAAAACCCGAAGTTCGTCCAAGTAAAATCCCAAACAAGCTTTACGCAGCGGTCGAGCCTCTTGTTTATCATACTCAATTGCGCCTTGATAGGTGCCCAAAATGTATCTTCCATTACCTAAGAAAGTACCCGATGTAATCCGAATTCCTTTACTCAGAAACCTGTAATATGAATGTTGTACAAGATCGAGCGAGAAAGCAAACCCATCACTGCTTCCCATTAACCGCCTGCTATCATCCGACCAAACAGCATATACATTACCGGTTCCTAAAGCAGCAACCGTATCCATCTGCTCATGCTCCGGATGATAGACCATTAATCCGTTTCCTTCAGTCCCAATATAAAGACAATCATCGGACTGATGCAAAGCATGAATGTGTAAACCGGACAAGCGTTTTACCTCCACGATACTATCGTTTTCCGGACAATAAAAAAACACCCCTTCATCCGTTCCAATCCAAAAACCGTCTTTATCCTTACGACACAATGCGTTTACTCCCGAAATACGTACATACGGTGTAACCGAATAATTACTTTGCTTTCGGATGAAGAACAAACCGTGTACATAGTTCCCGGCACATATCTCTCCTGGCTTTTACTTCACACAATGCAGTATACATCTGACAAGGAAGAGGCGTAACAATCCGGTTCCATAAGCCTGTCGACGGATGAAAACAACTGATACCGTGATCCGTTGCAAACCAGACATCCCCATCCGAATCATGCAGGACCGCATTTACCCGATTGTTGGTCAGTGAATGACTGTCCCCGGACCGTGCCCTGTACCATTTATAATCATCAGGAGATTCCACATCGATCATTGATACGCCTTCCGGATAATCCGCCACCCAGATAAGTTTCTGATCATCTACAAACACGTCAGCAATCCGGTTGGTACGAATTGAATTATCATTCTCAAAATCAGTTTGTATAAAAGATGTAATATCCGGATTAACGATATCCATACGAAATATTCCCTCACCATCTGTAGCTACCAAAACAGTCCGGTCATCCCATATCCTCAGACCACTGACCCGACTATTCAACAATCGGTTCCAAGTACCAACCAATTGCTCCGACTTCATATCCCATACCCCTAATCCTTCCGAATAATCAAACACAACCAATCTTTGGGTATAAGGATGAAAAAGTATTTCATGTATCCGGCTACATCTTTTACCGGACAATTCTCCGGTTTGCCTGTCGACGGCATAATTCTTTATTGTAATTCCGAACAGCCCTTCATCCGAACCTACAAAATACTCTCCCGGAGCCACCTCTACCATACAGGAAATCGTTGCCAGGCTATGATCCACCCGATGAAAAAGTATTGGATAGTATTTGATAGGCTATCAACCGGTTTCCGACAGAAAACCAGATATGACTACTGTTATCTACGCAGAGAAAATGAAGGGAAACATCATTCGGAATAACCAGATGATTCCTGCATTCGAATTTATCCAATGATGGATTGTACATCCATAAATATCCATTACGGGTGACTACCCACAACCCATTCCGATTATCTGTAAGCAACCGGCAATTGCCCATATAATAATCCATGGTTCGCCCTTCGGCCGGCAGTTTATAGTGTTTTAGCTTGGTCCCATCAAACCGACTGATTCCGGCATGGTTCATAAACCACATATAACCCAGAGCATCCCTTTGGATCTGATACACTTTACGAGTATTCGTTTCACTTCTTTCTACAATGTGTTTGCAAACGATGGCATGACATAATGAACCATACAACATCATCATGAAGTATATAATATACTTCATTCTATTTGTTTGTTATAATTTAAATGGAGTAGTTTATAAAAAGCAAGAATCAAACAAGAGGTAGCGAGGGGGGGGGAAAAGAAATACTACCTTCTTCACGTCACGTAAGGAGGTGATCGGATTTGTAGCGCTCCTACACGCTTTAAATCCCTCTCAGTTATCGTAGTGGATATTAACAAAATAACAGCAATGAGATGTTCACATAGTTTATTTATTAGTAACAAGACATTGAGAGAGGTGACTTACATGAAAAATCAATCTGATCTACATTAAAACGGGATAATATTCAATTTGTTTTCCAAATATGGTTTCTAATAAAAAAAAGACAGATTAACAGGGGATTTGCCAGAATATGAATTAGGAACAAATATGGGCAGACAATAATTTCCTTAACCGGACTTGGAATCAGATTGTTTTTCATTTGTCGATTCTCTATGACAAATTACTCCGAAGCCAAATGTAGAGTGTTTATTTTAAAAACAAAATAAATTACCCGGACAAATAATTGGGGATAAAATGAAGTTAATCCAATATATTTCAACAACTTACGTTAGAGAAGAACTTTATAACCCGGACAATTGGGATCTTATTAACCCAAAAAGTCCCCCTGAATTTATAAGTTCAGGAGGACCTTTTTGTCATAAAGTGGAGCTGGAGGGATTCGAACCCTCGTCCAAACGAGGAAATCATAAGCTTTCTACATGCTTATCTTTGCCTAAGTTTTCGTGCAGGAGCAGAACCAAAGCCATCAATTCCTGCCTTATCCTTTAAAGTTTCATCAGAAGCGCAAGGCCACTTCTGACTATCCCCGATGTAACTGCACCACTGAACCGGAATGATTCGGAGCAACAGCTTCCGAGTGATGTCTCGTCCTGGCACCTGGTGCCTGGATTAAGCTAATCTACTATGATTCGATTAAGCAGCAAGAGCGTAATTAGTTTCGCCAGATAAAATTTTGATAACTGAGATTAAAGTGCAAATCACCGACGCACTGCATGCTTACCCACCATTTCTGCCCGCTGTCAAAACCAGTCAACCCCTTTTGAAATGAGGAAGTGGTAACCACTTATGTAGGTGCAAAGATAGATAATATTCGTCATATAGAAAGAAAAAAAGAGGGTGGATTTTAGATATTTTATTCATTCCGGAAAGAAACACAGGAGATTATACTAACTTTGTATTTTCAGAATGTAACAAAGACAACCAACAAAATCTCAAAACAACATCTATTCATTATGGTCAAGAAAATCATTAGTATCTGTGCTGCCGGTATGATTGTAGCCAGTTGCTCCCCCAAAAAGACAACAGCTCAGCCGACAGATCCGTCAACCACTGACAGTGAATTAACAATGCTGGTCGGAACTTACACTTCCGGCAACAGCAAAGGCATCTATACTTTCCGATTCAACGAAGAAACCGGAGAATCGCTCCCACTGAGTGATGCGGAAGTAGCAAACCCTTCATACCTCATTCCATCAGCGGACGGAAAGTTTGTCTACTCCGTCAATGAATTTAGCAAAGACCAGGCCGCAGTCAGCGCCTTTGCCTTCGACAAAGAAAAAGGAACTCTACACTTATTGAATACACAAAAAACAATGGGAGCCGATCCGTGCTATCTGACCACCAACGGAAAGAATATCGTCACAGCCAATTATAGCGGTGGAAGTATTACCGTCTTTCCTATCGGACAAGACGGAGCATTGCTACCCGCCTCAGACGTAATCGAATTTAAAGGTTCCGGTCCGGACAAAGAACGGCAGACGATGCCTCACCTACACTGTGTACGTATTACCCCCGACGGTAAATATTTACTGGCAGACGACTTAGGTACCGATCAGATACATAAATTCAATATCAACCCTAATGCCAATGCCGATAACAAAGAGAAATTCCTCACAAAAGGTACCCCGGAAGCTTTTAAAGTTGCTCCCGGTTCCGGCCCCCGGCATCTGATATTCAATTCAGACGGTAAGTTTGCCTACCTTATTAATGAAATCGGAGGGACGGTAATCGCTTTTCGATATGCTGACGGAATGTTGGACGAAATTCAAACTGTTGCGGCTGACACTGTAAACGCACAGGGAAGCGGTGACATCCACCTTAGCCCGGACGGAAAATATCTCTATGCCAGCAACCGCTTGAAAGCAGACGGAGTGGCTATCTTTAAAGTTGATGAGACCAACGGTACCCTAACCAAGGTAGGTTATCAGTTAACGGGAATCCATCCACGCAACTTTATCATCACTCCCAACGGCAAATACTTATTGGTAGCTTGCCGCGACACCAATGTCATTCAAATATTTGAAAGAGATCAGGCTACCGGATTATTAACTGATATCAAGAAAGATATAAAAGTAGATAAACCTGTTTGCCTGAAATTTGTAGACTGATAGAAAAAGAAGGTAAAGGAGAAACAAACAGTTTTAGTTTTACCCTAGAATAACCGAAAGGAAGACGTTTTTTATTATTTTTGCATCACTTTATTAACCCTAAGAGATTTCACAAATATGAAAAAGACACGTCTTCCTTTTGGTAACCTTGTTTACCATGAGCACTGTTGCAGCTCAACAACAACCAATTATTTCCCCCAAAGACTCTATCCCCTCTGTGATCGAACGCGTCACCGGAAAAGAGAACAAAGGATTTTCCGCTCACATGAATCTCCAATTATATACTTCATGTGCTGCCTCTTTTACTGAAAATGAGTTAGATGAAGTTGCTTTCAAGTTAAACCGGTTTAAGCTGGAAATCATAGGAAATATCAACCGGAAGTTCTCTTACCATTTCCGGCAATCTTTTAATAAATACAGCAACCCCTTTGCTCTGGATAATCTGTCCTCTTCCGTAGAGTATGCTTATCTGACCTATCACCTTTCCGATCGCTTTTCCATCACGGCCGGAAAGCAATTTCTTATGCTGGGAGGCTATGAGTACTATGTCAATCCGATTAAAGTACGTGAATTCAGCGAGTTTAATAATTATGTAAACTGCTTTCTGGCGGGAGTATCTGCCACTTGGAATGTGACTCCGACTCAAGAACTCAATTTTCAGATAGTCAACAACCGTAACGGTGGAGACGCAGATACTTACCTTCACGGCCTGCCGACAGATGTCGAAGCTACCAAAGTACCTCTGATATCGACCATTAACTGGAACAGTTATTATCTGGACAAAGCCATTCAGTTGAGATACGCCGCTTCATGGGGGACAGCAGGCCAAAGGAAGAAATATAATGTATATTACCGCAGGCAATGTTTACGAAAAAAGGTCCATGGATCGCTTATATGGATTTCATGTACTCCCGACAAGGAATAGATAATAAAGGCATTATCAGCGCCTTACCTCGCATAGACTTGGAAAACCCGCAGACAGCCCAACATACCGAGTATTTTACCACGATTGCCAATGTAGACTACCGCTTCCACCCTAATTGGAATGCTTACCTGAAAGGTATTTACGAATCCGGAAAAATTTATAAAGCTAACGGTATCTTTGAAAAAGGTACCTATCGCCGGACATGGTGCGGACAAGTTTGTGTGGAATACTATCCAATGAGGAACAGCGAACTATTGATCTTCTTGCACTATCAATACAAACGGAATAAACTATTGAAACCCGTCCGCAATTTAGATGCTATAGACCCGAATACGCAGCGGATCTCGCTAGGGCTGGTATATTCCATACCGGTTTTTTAATCCCGGGCAGCTCATATAGGAAAGGCGAAAGAGTTTTGTATTTAGGAAGGACTTTTTCGCTTTTCAAAGCTTTAACAACAATTCCCTTACCTTTCTTCGTACATTGCAAATAATCAGTACGCAAGGTTCCCTTCTTCATATCAAAAATAAGACCGGGATTAAAGTGTTGTCCGTTAATCCGCGTCTCAAAATGCAGATGCTCGGTAGTAGCCCGTCCGGTACGTCCGGTCAGGCCAATAGCCATTCCGGCTTTCACCACATCCCCACTCTTTACCAGATTCTTCACATTATGACTATATACCGTCTCCAGCCCATTGGGATGTCGTATCACAATCACATTGCCATACGCACCATAAGGTTTAGCCATACGTACCACCCCGTCAAAAGCTGCACGAATCGTATCGCGGGCACAAGTTTTTATGTCGTCACCGCTATGGCCTCCACGTGTTCCATAGCCCGAAATGACTTTGCCTCCCGGCAAGGGAAAGAGTAATTCCGTGACAGGGACTTCAGATCCAGCATGACACAATTCTCCTTGGAAAAAAGTCCCGGTGTAGCCACCCGGACATGATTGACCTCCATATCCGAAAATTTGTTCTGTGCCCTGCCCGATATGTTGGCACACAAAAAGCATACAGATAAAATCAGTAAAGTGAATATGTTTTTCATGGGGATATCCGTTATTCAAAGTAAGTAATTGTTCCTCCGTCCGAGTCAGCGTATTTTTTCAATAAAGTTTGTATCATTTCGGCAGCTTCCTGCAGTCCTTCTTTACCATTATAGCCATTAACGATAGCCAATATATGTGTTGTTTC